>Ga0206677_10000641_pt1 | contig 33072 bp, 29 predicted proteins | sample M130m12015metaG_FD_155475 | JGI IMG/M metagenome (GOLD analysis project Ga0206677, IMG submission 155475) | Ammonia-oxidizing marine archaeal communities from Monterey Bay, California, United States - M1 30m 12015 | ecosystem: Environmental > Aquatic > Marine > Intertidal zone | place: USA...
TTTGACACACTGGATGACGAAGGCAAGGATGATAAAGCATATCTTCCTCTCTCCCAAAAGCAATCTAAAGAGCATGTTGAATCATGCAATAAAGTTAAAGTTAAAAAGTGGAGAAATGAATGTCTGTATTTTGATTGGACTGAAGACGCAAAGAATAAAAAATTAGCAAATATAAAAGAAGTAATCCTTTCAGCGAGACTTAATGGGCCTGATGTTATTGCATTCCAGGAAGTTGAAAACATTAATGTCCTTTCAGACTTATTTAATCTATTAGCTCCTTATGGCTATGTTGATTTTTCTCTAATAGAGGGAAGTGACTATAGAGGCATTGATACTGCATATATATCTAAATACCCATTAAAAAATAAGACGTTACATAAAATTATATTCTCTCCTGAGTTTGCAACAAAAGATACTAGACCTATATTTGAAGTTCAAATACAGATAGATGACACAACTTTCAGACTTTATAATATTCATTTTCCTGCTCCCTATCACCCAGTTGGCATGAGAAGAGACTCCTTTAAATCATTAAGCTCTTTAACTAAAACGCATAATGATCCATTTATCGCATTAGGCGATTTCAATGTAACAAGCGATGAAGCAAACACCGAGCAAACATTTTACAACTTAGAGAGTGAATGGTTTATATCGAATCATGAAGGCTGCAATGATTGCCTTGGCTCACATTATTACTGGAGAGATAAATCATGGTCATATCTTGATAAAATCATGATTTCAAGGAATAGAGGGCTTTCTTTTGATGTTGATTCAATCAAAACAGTACTAATAGACACAAATACTATAAATTCGATCCCAGAGGGCTTTAATACTAAAACAGGGCACGGGGTTTCAGACCATTTACCAGTTTATGCAGAAATAGTGTTTAGCGATTAAGCCTATAGTTCCAAAGATGCGCAGTTATTAGGACTGTACCAGATAGAGTGGTTAGTAAAATCTCAAAAAGTATTGGGATGAACAAGCCAACAAATAACCCAGTAGTTCCAAAAATACCAAGCAACATAGGCCCTTTCCGTTTATGTTTATTATATGCAGAGGGAAAGCTTAGCAAACCAATGATAAAAACAAGCAAAAGCAACATGGGATGTATCAATTCTTCTGAGACAGCAATAAAGCCAATTGACCCAACACCACCCCAAAGAAAAAGGCTAAATAAAACACAATGAACTACACAGAGTCCGGAAAATAAAATACCGAGCCTATCTTTCACAAAGAATTTTTAAAGAGGTTCTAGTCTCTCCAGCCACCTCTATCAAATATTCTCATATACGTTAATTGATCATGCTCTGATTCATTGATAACTTTTGCATAATCTCCTGATTGAACCAAAACTACATCACCAGACGATAATTCATATGAATCTTCATGCTGAATCCCGTAAGAAGGATCTGAGCCATGGCCTTCAGTTGAATTCATATATTCAATAACTTCCATAGTGCCTCTTCCGTTGGTAATAATATAAACAACATCTGAGTCTATTAATTTGTGGCCTTTTGTAGACTTTCCGGGTTCAATAATGGTTCTACTAGCAATGACCCTTTCAAGCAAACTATTTGTCCAAACTGAGTAATCACTTCCTGCTGTTTTAGGAGCACCGCCTACTCTAAAATTATTATATTTTTTTGCCATTTTTAACCCCTTTATTAAATAAAAATTAGTTTAGATTAAGTTACCATACTTTGATGATAACCTGTTGTAAATCCCTGTCGAATGATTATATAATCTTTTTTACCACGCTTTTTGATTCAGCTTGCTAGCGTGTAATAAATAAGCTAAAAAGAAGAATTCTTAAAAAAAATTCCTATTTTTTTATGCTGATAATATTAACTTTTATTATTAGGAAAAATATCATGACGAAAACATACAAAAACCCAGAAACAATTGGTTTACATGCCGGTTGGAGAAAAGATGAGAACACCAACTCTGTAGCTGTTCCAATTCATCAGACTACAAGCTATGAATTTGATAGCACAGAACATGCTGCGAATTTATTTGGGCTTTCAGAATTAGGTAATATCTACTCAAGGATCATGAATCCAACGTGTGATGTACTTGAAAATAGATTAGCTGCATTGGAAGGCGGTGTAATGGCTCTTGCGGTATCTTCTGGTCAAGCAGCATCAGCATATGCTATCCAAAATATTGCCAAGAATGGTGACAATATTGTTGCATCCTCTCATCTATATGGGGGTACATATAATCAGTTTAAAAATGTCTTTAGTGACATGGGTATCGAAGTAAGGTTTGTTGATCCATCTGACCCGAATAATTTTTTGAAACAGACAGACGAAAAAACAAGAGCTTATTATGGTGAAATTTTACCTAATCCGAGTTTTGAAGTATTCCCAATTCAGGAAGTTGCTGACCTTGGAAGGCCCTTGGGAATACCATTAATTGTTGATAATACTGCTGCTCCAATAATCTGCAAGCCAATAGAACATGGCGCAGCTATTGTTATTCACTCAACGACTAAATTTATTGGTGGGCATGGAACATCTATAGGTGGAATAATTATAGACAGTGGTAATTTTGACTGGGAGTCTGCAGGGCAAGAGCGACAGCCTGCTTTAAATACTCCAGATCCTTCATATGGCGGCGCAGTATGGGTTGAGGCAGTAAAACCTCTTGGGCCAATTGCATATCTTTTAAAAGCAAGAGTTACCTTGCTAAGAGATATGGGAGCAGCCATGAGCCCATTTAACGCTTTCATGTTTATTCAAGGCCTTGAAACTCTCTCACTAAGAATTAGAGAGCATTCTAAAAATGCAGAAAAAGTAGCGCAATTTTTATCATCTCATCCATCAGTAGAAAAGGTCATCTATCCTTCAGTTCAATCTGGTACAGCAAAAGAAAGAGCTGAAAAATATCTTAAAGGCGGTAATGGAGCACTTATGGGCGTTGAGTTGAAGGGTGGAGTTGAGTCTGGCAAGAAGTTTATTGACTCCTTAGAGCTGTTATATCATGTTGCTAACATTGGTGACTCTAAGTCACTTGCTATACATCCAGCGAGCACTACACATAGTCAGCTTTCTCCAGAAGAGCAATTAGCAGCAGGGGTAACACCTGGGTTTGTTAGACTATCTATTGGTATAGAGCATATAGATGATATTATTGCAGACATCAGTCAGTCATTAGAGCAAATTTAATTATTTTGAGCCAAGAATTAGTAACATATATTATTCTTGGCTCAAAAGCTCGTCTATCGAAAGTAAAACATTTTAAAACAGATGCTCATGAGCAATGTGTTCATTTAAATTATGATGAGAATATTGAAAAAACATTAGATTCAGTTATTACAAAATCTTATGGTAGTTTAATAGTATTACTACCTCCTTCCTCTATACCAAGTTCAGACAGCAGAGATACCCTTAAGAAAATATCTCTTGTTAATGTCTCTGCCTGGGGTTGGTTTAAGTACAATAGTAAGCGTAAAAATCTTGCACAAAATCTGGGAAAGATAACAACATTCATAAGCGGGGTGCCTTCTCTAGAGCAAGGTCTTTATTTTAGTAAAAGGCTATATTTTTCTATTGGTGGAATAGGTGAGGTTGGCAGCTCTCCATTTGCAGAAATTTCTAAAAGGCTACAATCACGCCTGGATCCTCAAAAACCACTTCAACCTCTTTCAATAAGAACAAAAAACCTTAAAATTAGTTAATGGAGAGTTCATATTTAATAGAGGCAAATAATTTAGCCTATAAAATTAATGAAGTTAGGTTATTTACAAATTTCTCGTTCAATCTTAAGGCCGGGGAAGCCCTTCATATAAGGGGTTCTAATGGTTCAGGGAAATCTACTTTAATAAGAATACTATGTGGCATAACTCCCTCATCGAAGGGAAAAGTAAATAAGAAAGATGAATTGGTATGCTCATATTTAGGCCATAAAAATGCTCTTAAAACATACCTTAGCGTTAGAGATAACATTTCTCTACTAGGATTATCAGATCATGAGAGTCTTGAATCTCTACTATCACTACTAGACCTTTCAGAAAAATTAGATGTAATTGTTGCTAATCTATCATTTGGACAACAAAAAAAAGTAGCTCTTCTTAGAATATTTTTAACAGGTGCAGACCTAATATTGTTAGACGAACCATTTGTAGGTCTTGATTCAAACTCGCATGACTTACTTTGTAAATTTCTAGAAAAAAAACTTCATGCTGGGTCAGGTCTTATATATACATCTCATATACCCACTGGTATAAGTTCTAAAGATATTTCCCTAGATTGATGAATATATTATTGCTACTAAAGAATGAGGGGCTGAAGCTTATTAAAAAAACAAGAGCTTGGTTAGGACCAATACTTATTTTTATATTGATAATGGTGGCTTTCCCTCTTACCGTTGAGCTAACTAGCAACAACCTTTCAGATGCATTCTATCCTGTTCTTTTTATATCCATTTTGCTTGTCATGATGCTTGCTACAGAAGGTATTTTTCTTGAAGATTATGATGATGGTACTCTTGAGCTATTTCTCATCTCGAAAAACTCACTATCTCAATGGGTGTTCCTAAAAATATTTATGCATTGGTTGCTCATAGGCGTTCCGATATCTTTGTTAGGAGCCTTTTTTAATTTAGGCGCTAATAATGATTTATCATCCTCAATAATGCTTTTTCCTGCATTATTAATAGCAACATATATTTTTTTAATATTATTTTGTTTTGGAAATTCTCTTAGTCTTACGAAGGGCTCTGCTCTTGGAACCCTTATAACCCTTCCTTTGACGTTGCCAATATTGGTTATATTAGGGAAACTTAATACCGCAATAATCTTTAATATTAATTATTTTGAGTTTTTGATTCTGATTTTTGGTGTCTTATCGATTATAATATTCGCATTTCCTGCAATTATTTCTAGAATAATAAAAACACATTTGGAGTAATTGTTAAGAGAAATCTTAATTATTGTGATAAAAAAGTTTATACATCAGTTTGCTTCTCCGAAGACTTATTTCTATCAAGTGAATAGGCTTTACCCGTGGATTTTATACATATCAATATCTATTTATATATCTGCAATTATTTGGGGGCTCTTCTTCACTCCAAAAGATTTTGTTCAGGGGCACTCATATAGAATTATATATTTTCATGTTCCCGCCTCCTTTGTCGCACAATCTCTTTATGCAGCCATGGCTATATCAAGCGCTGTATTTTTAATATGGAGAGTAAAGCTTGCAGCATATCTATCTAGATCAATAGCCCCCGTGGGAGCAATGGTAACTTTTATAGCTTTAGTTTCAGGCTCTATATGGGGAATACCTACTTGGGGTACTTGGTGGGAATGGGATGCAAGAATCACATCCACGCTCATATTATTTATAATGTACCTAGGCTTGATTTCACTTCATAATTCGTTCAATAATTTTGAAAAAGCTGACAAGCTTTTTTCTTATCTATCTATTATTGGCTTTGTTCAAATACCTATTATCAAAAAATCTGTTGATTGGTGGAGTTCACTTCATCAGCCTGCTTCTATTACTATTTCAGATAAGCCGTCTATTGATCCTTCTATGCTCTATCCTTTATTCATGGCTATGATTGGATTTGCAGGTTTAGTGGCTTGTATTGTAATACTCTCATCTAAGGTTCAAATTTATATAAGAGAAAAGAATAAAAACTGGATCAAAGACTATGTCTAAATTTGCGTTTAGCTCAATTTCAGATGTCATGAACATGGATGGCCATGGTATTTATGTATGGATAGTTTTTGCTTTATTTTTTATTGCGCTTTCAACATCATTTTTTATTTTTAATTTATTAATAAAAAAATATCAAAAAAGAATTAAATGAAGACTCATAGAAAAAAGAGGCTTATCAATGTTTTACTTCTGTCATTTCTTTCAGGTGCAGGAGTATTAATGGTTTTATATGCCTTAAATTCTAATCTTGATTACTTTTTTACTCCATCCGAACTATTAACAGAAGAAGTACCCAGCAACAGAAGAGTGAAGGTTGGAGGCATGGTGCAAGAGGGTTCGGTTAGAAGAGAAGACTCAATTATTAGCTTTACCATCACAGACTATAGCAAAACAATAGATGTCTCCTATACAGGAATAGTTCCAGATCTTTTTAAAGAGGGTAGTGGAGTTGTTGTTTTAGGATATCTAAATAATGGTAAAGTTGATGCTGAAAAGGTCCTGGCAAAGCATGATGAGAATTATATGCCCCCGGCATTGCAAGACAAATGATTGCAGAAATATCTCACTATCTATCTATTCTATCCACTGCTATTTTTATGCTTACTTTCTCCTTGGTGCTTGTTTTAGATAGATCTGCATCTCATGCAACATTACTTATAAAGAGATCTTACTCTCATGCATTTATTCTATTTTTAATATCTTTCTTACTCTACGTATATTTAGCCCTAACAGATAATTTTTCTGTGAGCTATATCGCTCAGCATTCCAACTCTCTACTTCCTAATTTTTATAAAGTGACTTCTATTTGGAGCGCTCACGAAGGTTCAATGTTTTTATGGATTGTTTTTTTAAGCTTATGGGGCTTCGCCTTTAATTTACACAACGATAGCAACTTAAATGTTAAGAATTTAAGCATAGGCATTATTTCAATTATTATAGTTGGATTCCAACTATTTCTTTTAGTTACCTCAAACCCTTTTGAGATAGTGCTGCCATTTGCACCAGAAAATGGAGCTGATATCAATCCTGTTTTACAAGACCCAGCTCTCGCAATTCATCCTCCTACTTTATATCTTGGTTATGTTGGTTTTGTTATTCCATTTGCATACAGCTTAGCTTTTTTAATTAATGGCAAGAAATCGTTGGATTGGGAAAAAAAAGTTAAGTCATGGTCAGTTATGGCATGGGTTTTTTTGACAATAGGTATTTCTTTGGGTTCTTGGTGGGCCTATTATGAGCTAGGCTGGGGCGGTTATTGGTTTTGGGATCCGGTAGAAAACGTAGCATTGATGCCGTGGCTTGCTGCAACTGCCTTTATACATTCTTTGAGTGTGGCCTCGAAGTCAAACGTGCTTAGAATATGGAACCTACTTCTTTCAATCATTGTATTTTCATTAAGTCTGTTTGGTGCTTTTATAGTGAGGTCTGGAATAATAGACAGCATTCATTCGTTTGCAAATGATCCACAAAGAGGAATGTATTTACTAGCCTTCATAGCAATAATACTGTTTGTATCTTTAGGCTTGTTTATTTCTAGATTTAGTATGTTTGACTCATCTAAAAACATTAAATCTCTCTCTAAAGAATCTTTTATTTCTTTAAATAATATTTTTTTTGGTGTACTTATTTTTTCAACAATGATGGGAATTACATATCCGCTCATCTATGAATTACTTTATAACCAAAAAATTAGTGTTGGAGCACCTTTTTATAATGCTATCTATGCTCCTATAACTATTCTGGCGACAATTATGCTGGTTGCATCAATAGACTCAAAGTGGGGCAGACCTATTGATATGAAGGGAAGCTTCAGTATGTTGTATATTTCTCTTGCTATCAGCTTAATAGGCTTAATTGCAATTGGATATTTTGTTGGAAACATGCCTTTTATTATTATGCTCTCTATCTTCATGGGGTTAGTTATAATTTTTAGGTACCTAATGCTAATAATTAGCAATATTGTTCACAAAAAATATACTAATACTCCAAGTGCTTTGGCTCATGCTGGGCTGGGTCTTCTTATCTTATCAATATCTGCAAATTCAATATTAAGTAGTGAGAAAGTTTTCAACATGAAGCCTAATGAAATAAGAGAGTTTCAAAATATAACAATTCAGTTCAGTGAGTTAGAGCTACTAAACAAATCTAATCATGATTCTATAAGAGCTACTTTTTCTCTTAATACAGAAGGAAAACAATTTTATCTCTCGCCTGAGAAAAGAAAATATTTTGCTAGAGGGCAAATCACCTCCGAGACAGCAATAAAAATAATGCCTTTAAAAGATATTTATCTAACTATAGGAGAGCAACTAGATAATGGACAATGGGTTATCAATGTTCAACTTAACTACTTTATAAGATTTATATGGCTTTCAGCGGCAATGATGGCTTTATCAGGGTTAATAATTATAAAAAATATAATTAGGAGAAGAGCATGAAGCTTCTTCTAAAAACCTCTATTCTAATTATACCTTTCATAATTTTTTCATTTTTTTATCTCTATCTTTCAAAAGATAATTCCTATCCAGGTGCAGACTATAAAAATTTTAGTTTACCCAGCTTTGAACTTAAAAATCTTTATGATGATAGTCTGATTTCTAATAGTGCATTAAAGGGTACTTATTTGGTTAATATTTGGGCAAGTTGGTGTATTACATGCAGAGTAGAGCATGGATTTTTATCTCAACTCGATGATAACAATATACGAATAGTGGGATTGAATTATAAAGATAATAAAGATGATGCAATTAACTGGCTTGCTAAATATGGTAACCCTTATGAGGTTGTTTTGCATGACTATAAAGGGAGTCTTGCTTTAGATATGGGAGTTACTGGAGCCCCAGAGACATTTTTGGTACATGATCAAATGGTCGTTGCTCATTATCGGGGTGAGATAAATAAGATGATTTGGAACGACGTCTTTATGCCTCTAATCAAACAAGAGGGTTTTGCAGATGCTAAATAAATTTTTATTTTTATTCTTTGTATCTTTCTCTGCACTTACTGATTCTTACTACGAATTTAAAAACATTGAAGATGAAAAAAGGTTTTTTACCTTAATTAAGGAAATTAGATGCCCCAAATGTACAAGCGGGTCATTAGCTAGCTCGAATGCTCCGGTTTCTGAAGACCTAAAAAAAGTAATTGCAGAGATGATCGAAGACAGTAAATCTGATGAAGATATAAAGAGCTATATATCCGACAGATTTGGAAAAGAAACTTTATACGATACTCCAATAGAGCCAAATACTTATGTATTATGGTATTCACCATTCGTCTTCCTTTTAATTTGCTTGGCATTTTTCTTTTTTAGAAAGAAAACATAATGGCTATTTATATATTACTTACTATTTTTGGTTTTTTACCTTTTGGGGCCTACCTTCTTGCACAGAAAACAAAGAATAAGGGTCTTGTTCTTGGCTTTTCTTTTTTCTATCTTGTATCTTGTTTGTTAATATTTACCAGTAATTTTTATACTTCAAGCTCATACTCACTCAAATCAATTAATGAGAATGTAATTCAAAAAATAAATCTTGATGAGCAAATTGAAATCAGTCTGTATGCTCAGCTAGATCAATTTTCTAATAATGATCTAACAAAGAACTGGATTCAATCCTATCTTTTAAATGCAATATCCTTAAAGCACTTTAATTCAGCAGAAAGCTTGATATCCATTGCTGAAGATATTTATAGCGAGCCAAGAGAGAAAGTAATTTTTTATTCTATGTATACACAGCTAAGGGATGCAAGATTTCCTCTCTTCTCTAGAGCACGCTTGGATGTATCATCAGCTCTCCCAGAAAATTGCACTAACGATAATTCTGCACAAGTAAGATTAGATATTGTTGATGGCCCAGGAGTTCCGATTGCAGAGGGCTCTTTTATAAATACCAACCAATATTCACTATCTAACAAGAATTCTCTCATACCAGGCTTTGATATTGCTTCTGCACTTCTTAATAATGAATCTCTAGAAATTTTTATAGAGCTAAGGTGTTCAAATATCAACGAAATTTATCAGTTTAATTCTCTCTTTATTTTTGATCCAAACTCACCAGTAAATACTTACAAAATTAACTCAAATGAATGGTCTAAGGCAGAACAATAGTTTAATATAAGTAGTTGTTAACAACTAAAGAAAATGCAGCTTAAACACATAAAACTAGCGGGTTTTAAGAGTTTCGTAGACCCTACAAAAATTGGGTTTCCTACGAACTTAGTTGGTGTTGTTGGTCCAAATGGTTGTGGTAAATCCAATGTCATAGATGCTGTTAGGTGGGTTCTTGGAGAACTGTCTGCAAAAAACCTTCGTGGCGAATCTATGGTTGATGTTATTTTTAATGGCACAGATTCTAGGAAGCCCTCAGGGCAGTGCAGCATAGAGCTCTTATTTGATAATACTAGCGGTAAAATTGGGGGTGAATATGCCTCTTTTAATGAGATATCTATAAAAAGAGTCATGACCCGGGATGCGCAATCCACTTATTACATAAATAACACAAAATGTAGACGAAAAGATGTTCAAGATATTTTTCTTGGAACCGGTCTGGGCCCAAGTTCTTATGCAATTATAGAGCAGGGCATGGTAAGCAAGCTTGTTAGTGCCAAGCCTGAAGAGTTGAGAACTCACATAGAAGAGGCAGCAGGCGTTTCAAAATACAGAGAAAGAAGGCGTGAGACTGAGTCAAGAATAAAAAAAACAAAGGAAAATTTATCGAGAGTTAATGATATTAGAGATGAAATTGCGAGGTTAATAAAAAGGTTAGAAAATCAAGCAAATGCAGCAGAAAGATATAACGCCCTCAAGGAAGAGGAGTCGACTAATAAATTTGATACAGCCATATTATTATCACTCCAAGCTAAAGAAAGTAGAGACATGCTGCAAAAGCAATTGGATGGTTTTAAAAGAGACCTGATAATTAAAGAAGCTGAAGCAGAAACAAAACAATCACAAATTGATGATTATAGAACGCAGAATGAATCTGTCGTAACCGCTTATGAGACTGCTCAAAAGAATTTTTATTCTATTGGTGCCGAGATTGCAAAACACGAAGCTAATTTAAAAAATATCAATAGGGATGAAATTAATAACAAGACAAACTTGCAAAGAGCAATAACTGGATTTGAAGAGGCGACAAAAAAAGAATCAGCGTTCAAAGACCTTAGCCCTAAAGAAAAAGAATTAAAGCTTAATATATCAATAATAAAGGCTCTTGATGCTTCAAAAAATATAGAAAAAATTACACTTCAAATTAAACCGCTTCAAGATATTAGTGCAAGTAAACTTAAAGAAGTTGAAGAATTGCAGAATAAAATTAATCTCATAAATGCTGATAATATTAGCCTTCTTGAAGATTTAGAGACCACACAGAAAGGTTCATATGAAGTCAACGCATCAATAAAAAGCTTAAAGGATGGTATTGATAGAAATAAATCTATTGAGCTGAAAACTAAATCAAATTTGGATGAAGCAAAAAATAATTATGCTGATGCCTTAGAGAAAGAAAGAAATCTAGATAATCTTAGCCCTAAAGAAAAAGCTATGCATGTTCTTGATAGCATTATTAATGCATTAGATGAACTTAATATAAGTAAGGGCGGCTTGAAGGAAAAAGCATTCGAATTAAAAAGTTTATTAAAAGATATTCTTCAAATAGCTTCAGCTCAATCAAAATCGTTAACTGATCAATTTTTAAAACAACAAAATGAGCTAGATATTCTTTTAAATAACACTCTTACTGATATAGATAATGCAGAAAAAGAGCTTTCAAGCCTTAAGTCTAATAAAATAGATATTGATGCCAAGCTCGAAAAGCTGAAAGCCAACAAATTTGATTTTGACAATAAGATTAAAGATATTGAAAGCACTAAATCAAAAGCATCATTTGATCTTAGAGCAGTAGATTTAGAAATTAATAAGCATAAGTTAGACCTTAGAACATATGAGATCAAGTTAGAAAATTCCTCTAGTGCACTTTCAAGAGCTGGTATAGCCATTTCTAATCTAAATTCTAGTGAGTATGAGGGGATGGACATAGACCTGCTTGAAAACTCTCTTGATGAGGTTCAAAAAAATATAGCAAAATTGGGTAATCTTAATTTTGCATCCCCAGAAGAATATAAGGAAAGGCAAACTGAGCTTGAAGGACTTATAGAGTCTGGTCATTCAGAAAAAATTGCAATTGAAAAGCTAATGACTGAACTTGTTCAGAAAAGCTCTGAATCAGAGTCTGTTTTACTTGATATTCGTCAAAAACAATCACATTTCAATGAGAGTCTTAGGGAGCTTGAAGGCAAAAAACAACTTGCTCTTGTTGATGTAAAGAAAATAACAGAAAAAATAACTGACACCAGGCTAGAGCTAAAAACTTATGAAATTAACCTAGATAATGCAAATGATCAGATTAAAAAATCAGGACTCAAAGTAGATGATATTGATTATGATAAATACAAGGATTTGAATGTCTCATCATTGCAAGATGATTTAGCTACTATTCAATCAAAAATTATCAGGCTTGGAGCAATTAACCTGGCAGCACCAGATGAAATTTCATCAGAATCAAAAAGAAAAGAAGAGCTTGATGTTCAATATGAAGACCTTACAAACGCATTAGAAAAACTGTCTTCAGCTATCAAAACAATTGATAACGAAACAAAATCAATGTTTAAAAATAGTTTTGATGCTGTGAACGCAAGAATAAAAGAAGTTTTTCCAAAATTATTTGGTGGCGGCTTTGCAGAGCTTACATTGACTGATGACGACCCTTTAAATGCAGGCGTTGTTTTAATGGCAAGGCCTCCCGGTAAAAAGAATTCATCAATATCTCAGCTATCTGGAGGAGAAAAAGCTTTAACAGCCCTATCTTTAGTTTTCTCGATCTTTGAATTAAATCCTGCGCCATTTTGTATGCTGGATGAAGTAGATGCTCCACTGGATGACCTCAATACAATGAGATTTATCAATATGGTTGAAGAAATGTCCAAAGATGTTCAGTTTATATTTATTACTCATAATAAAGTTTCTATGGAAAAAAGTGATCATCTAATGGGCGTTACAATGCAAGAACCAGGAGTATCAAGGCTTGTTTCTGTTGACATGAATCAAGCGCTTGAATTTGTTGAGACCTAAAATGCAGAATAATATTGAAATATATCTAATCGGTTTATCAGTATTAATTATTTTGATTACAATTTTTTTTATTATCAAAAAAATTTCATCAAATGGAGACCTGAAGGTAAAAATAGAACCTGTGCTTGATGACTTAGAATTAAATGAAGAGCTTGATGATGTAAATATGGAATTAAAGTCACAAAGCTCATTTGATTTTGACCAAAATAATACCAAAAGTAATGCTGCCGAGGATGATCAAGAGTTAGCAATTTTAAACCTAATATCTATTGATAAATCACATTTTGATATTGATCAACTATTTGGATTCATGTCTAACTGCAATGCTAATCTTAATCATGGTTTTTTTGTTTTAAAAGATTTTAAAGGCAGAGAATTATTCAGAGTTGCAAATGCTTTGGCTCCGGGAACATTTGAGGAAAACTCTAATACTTTTGCTATTGTTATAGCTACTAACCTAAAAAACGTAGAAGATCCGCTGCAAACATTTAGAGAAATGTTAAGTTTTGCATATAGTTTCTCTGAAAAGTTTCATGCTAATATTTGTGATGGTGAAAGGGCTCCAATAACAAAACAAATGATATCTCATATTGAATCTAAGGCTCAAGAGATAACGAGACTAAAACAGCTAAGTTCTTTTAATCAGGAGTAGTCTTGAATTCTGCAGATTACGAAAATCTTAAAAACTTAATAAGAAAGCATGACTACAATTACTATGTTCAAGATGATCCAGAGATCCCTGATTCTGAATATGATAATCTTTTTCAGCAGCTTCTAAAATTTGAAAAAAACCATCCCAAGCTCATCTCCCAAGATTCGCCCTCACAAAGAGTTGGCATAATTCCAGAAAGCAGTTTTGCCTCATTTACGCATAAGAAACAAATGCTATCTCTTGCAAATGTTTTCTCACCAGACGAGCTTAATGATTTTTTTATAAGAGTAAAAAAAAGAATAGTTGATATAGAGAAGTTTGATATTTTATGTGAGCCAAAAATGGATGGAGCAGCTGTCTCATTGATATATGAAAATGGAATATTGGTAAAAGGTATTACCAGAGGGGATGGGTCTATTGGAGAAGACGTAACATCTAATATAAAAACTATAAAATCCATACCACAAAAACTTCTACCCTCATCAACTATAAATATTCCAAGATACCTTGAGGTAAGAGGAGAGGTCTATATTTCAAAAAAAGATTTTGATTATTTAAATACCAATGCTATAAAAAATAGTGAAAAAGTTTTTGCTAATCCGCGTAATGCAGCAGCTGGCTCTCTAAGACAGCTTGATCCGGCAATTACTGCAAAACGACCACTGTCATTTATTACTCATGGCTTTGGAGAGTGTGAAGGCTTTGATGTAGAAAGTTTAAGCGATTTTTTTGAAAAAATATCTCAATTAGGCATGCCAACAAATAACTTGAATAAATTAGTAGATAACATGAGTTCTTGCCTTGAATATTATGAAAGCATTCTAAAAACTCGAGAAAAAATACCATTTGATATAGATGGCGTTGTATACAAAATTAATGATTTTAAGCTGCAAGAAAGAATTGGTTTTATATCTCGCTCACCTCGATGGGCTATTGCCCATAAATTTCCAGCAGAAGAGGCTCTAACCATCATTGAAAGTATTAATTTTCAAATAGGTAGAACAGGTGTTCTTACTCCAGTGGCTAGACTCAAACCAGTTAAAGTTGGGGGCGTAGTTGTAAGTAACTGCACTCTCCATAACATAGACGAGCTTATAAGATTAGATCCAAGAGTTGACGATCAGGTCATTATTAGAAGAGCGGGGGATGTAATTCCACAGATTGTAAAAGTTAATATTTTGGAAAGAAAAAAAAATTCATCAAAGGTTGCAATTCCATCAAATTGTCCTTCATGTGGTTCAGATGTAATCCAAGAAAATGCTTCTGATTGGGGTGTTTATGATAATAAAAAGCAAATAAAGGTAAAAACATTTGGAAGTAAAATAGAGGCAAACTATTTTATTGAATCAGATATAGAAAGGTTTGAATTAAAAGAGATTATAAATAAAGCTGCATTCATTAAATGCTCATCAGATTTTACATGTCCAGAGATTTTAAAAGGCAGTCTCACTCATTTTGTTTCAAGAAAAGCTTTCGATATAGAAGGCTTAGGGCAGGAAATAATTACCACGCTTGTAAAGCTTGGTTTTATTAAAGATCAATCAGATATTTTTAAACTTTTGGATCATAGAGATGAGCTTGAGCAGCTAGATGGGTTTGGAAAAAAATCCATTAATAATCTTCTTGCCTCTATAGAACAATCTAGATCGGTAGATTTGTCTAGGCTTATTTATTCTCTTGGGATACCAGAGGTTGGAGAGGCAACATCTAGAAATCTTGCAAATTCATATCTAAATTTTGATAAAGTACAGAATGCGAAATTTAAAGACCTAATTGAATTAGACGATATTGGTTCCAAAGTTGCTGCAAATATTATCAACTATTTTCAAGATTCGCACATAACCTTCTTACTCTCAAAGCTACTTCCTGAACTCTCAGTAAACAAGATCCAGCAATTATCTGGGAAAGATACTCCACTCAAAGGTTTTTTGATTGTTTTAACTGGGAAGCTTGCAAAGTACTCAAGAGATGAGTTGAAAGAAAATCTAATAAATCTTGGCGCAAAAGTTAGTTCCAGTGTTTCAAAAAAAACCACTATAGTTATAGCTGGTGAAAACGCAGGGTCTAAGTTGAAAAAAGCAAATGACTTAGGTATAAATATAATAGATGAAGATAACTATACAAATTTCTTAAATGACCCATCAAAATATATTTAAAGTCCTACTTGTTCTTGTTGTTACATCTTCATGTGCAGCAACGCCTCCAGAAAATCCTGATAACATTTGCCTTATTTTTGAAGAAAAAAGAAGTTGGTACAAAGCTGCGATTCAGACTCAAAAGAGATGGAAGATTCCTCCTCATGTTCTTATGGCAGTTGTCTTTCAAGAATCAAGTTTTGATTCCAATGCCAAGCCTGAGAGAGAAAAGCTTCTTGGCATTATTCCATGGAAAAGGCCTTCGTCTGCAAAAGGTTACTCTCAAGCACTAACAAACACATGGGATGATTATAAAGATGAAACTGGAAACTCAAGAGCAAGCAGGAATAGCTTTAAAGACTCTGCAGATTTCATTGGATGGTATGCTAGTAAAGGCTACTATCAAGGCTTTGATAAAAAAGATGCTAGGTCTTTTTACCTTGCTTATCACGAGGGCTATGGAGGCTTTAAAAAAAGAACCTACAGAAAAAAACAATGGTTAATTAAAGTTGCTGATCGAGTTCAACTAAGATCAGGGAGATATGAAGCTCAATATTGGAAGTGTTCCGAAAGCCTTAAAAAGAAGCGCTTTTTATTTTTTGGCTAAATATCTTTTAATGTAAAACCTTGATCTATAAACTCATCTTTAAAAGAATCACCACCTATTACTGCCTTAGATCCACTTCCGGACAGATATAATCTTGAAACTCGTGAAAGATCTTCAAGCGTGCAATCTATTACACTTTTTCTAAGAGCTAGTCTAGACTCTGGAGTTTTGTTATCAAGTCGACTTGCATAATCGCTGCCTGCTTCACCGCTAGGAGAAAGTGGTTTGTCTATTGAAGAAACAACACCCATAATACCTTCTTCTAACTGCGCTTCTGTGATTTGATCAATTGACCATACTCTCGCTTTATGAAACTCATTAAATGTTTCTTTGCATTTAGGGTCTCTGTAGGAATAAAATTTAAAAACACCATTATTAGAGTCTTGAGTGGCTCCAGCACCATAGGCACCACCTTTCTCTCTTATAGCAGAATGTAAATACCCATTCCTTAGGACTGTTCCTAGAATCATTAATGCAGCAGCATCTTCGTGCTCCCAATTAACAGTAGGGAATGCTTCTGCACAAAAACAAACCTGCGATCCGGTCATCCATGCAATCTCCTTGGACTGTGGTGCAGTTAAATCAATGGCTTGCCAGGACTTCAATGGAAATGTTGCTAAATCTAATTTAATTTTTTGTGCCTCTAGTGAACTGGCAGTGAATGACACTGATGGATTATTACAAACTTTTTTATGTATAGATCCAAGGATTTCAATAAATGAATCTAAATTTGCTTCTTTATTTATTTCTTTTGCCAAAGCGCTTATAAATGATATTGATTCTGTGCCGGACATTCTCTCCAATGTTGAAGAAGATCTATTAATTTGTGATGAGGCACTGCTCATGGCTAAAAGATGACCATTTTGAACAATTCCCTTGTCATTTGCCGAGGCAGTAAATTCTAGCAACTCTTTAATTCTCTTTTTTTCAAAAAAGCTTGCATTTAAAACAGTATCTTTCATTAGCTCTTGCATTAACATGGTATTTTTCTCGAGAGATTTGCCAGCTATTTTCAGTCCAACTCTATTCTTATCTTTATTAGATGAGGGAAGTAAAACTATCGAAGCACTTATACCTCCAGATATTGAAGATTGATATTTTTGAATATCTTCATACGAACGATCTGCAATACCAATGTCAGTTAATATATTCGCATACATGTTTAGCAGATCAATTTCATGGTCTTCAAGCCCCTGAATCGGATATATTAATGAATGATAGACAATCCCATTCGTACCAGTTTTATAAATATAGTTATTTTTATCCAAGTTAGAGGCACTATCTGGTTTTAGGTATTTTCTTTGGGAAGGTATGTCCGAAATTCCTACTTTTGGTAGTAGTTCTGGGTTATCTACTGACTCCTGTCTTTCTTTAAGTTTTTTTGATAAATCAATAATTTTATTTTTATCATTTATTGAAAAATTTTTAACTTTCTCCGCTAGGCTCTTTTGAATCTTCTCTTCATTTTTTTTATTGAAATCGGTATCTGGGGCAAGGGTAAATCTTAATCTGTGTGGATTATTTAGCAGCTTGTGTTGAATAAAGCTTTCTATATAGCCTTTCTTGCTGAGATTCTCTTTTAATCTTTCAAAACTTGAGTCTAAATCTAGTATATTTAATGGATCATCTCTGTGAATGCAGGCCGGAAGGCATGAAAGCATCAGTTGAAGACCAAACGGCATTCCGCTTCCGCCAATTTCACGTTGCGATATCTCTAACTGGTGTATTGATGAATCTATAAGTTCTCTATCAACACCATCTTCTATAAGTTTTTTTAAGCACTCAAGAATTAGGTCCTGTATTTTTTTTTCATCACCCTTAGTGGTGCCTTCAAGACCGGCAGCAAAAACTAATTCTTTTTGGTCAGAATCTAACCCAGTTAATGGGGACAAAGATTTACCCAAGGGCGTGCTTTCTAGAGCTTTTCTTAGCGGTGAGGCTGAATTATCTAATAACACGCTAGACATTAGATATGTTCCTAGGAGCTCTTCAGCATTATGGCTTTCACCTAGCAACCATGACATAACAACGTGGTGATTTTCTTCATCCCCAGGTTGAGGGTTATACAGCTCAGTTGCCTCAATTGGATGACTTAATCTTGCCTCATTAGAAACAAAGATCTTCTTATTAAGAGGTTCAAATTTTGAAAGTACATTAGATGTTATATATTCCTGTATCTCCTGCGGCTCAACATCTCCTGCTGTTAAAAAAATAGCATTTGAAGGGTGATAGTGGGACTTATGAAAATCAACTAACTCCTCATGGGTTAAATTTAATATATCTTCTGGGTTGCCACCGCTATTAAATTTGTATGTTGATGTTGGGTATAGATGTTTAGACATTCCATGCCATAATTGACTAGTTACAGAGCTCATAGCACCCTTCATTTCATTATAAACAACACCCTTAATCTCAATTTCACTCGATATATCCTCAGCATCCTTAAACTCAACCCTATGGCCTTCTTGTGCAAAATCTAAATAATCTAAGTTTGGAAAAAATGATGCATCTAAATATACAGACAAAAGGTTATCAAAATCCTTTTTATTTAATGTTGCAAATGGATATGCAGTCCAATCACTCGATGTAAAAGCATTCATAAAAGTATTTAGAGATCTTCTGATCATCATAAAAAATGGATCTCTTACTGGGTACTTTTTAGAACCACATAACGCAGTATGTTCAAGAATATGTGCAACACCTTTAGAGTCCTCAGGCACCGTTCTAAATGCAACCATAAATACTTTTTCACTAGATTCAGAGCCTAGATGAATATGTTGGCATCCAAATTGAGTTTCTTCGAATACTTTTGCATTTATATCAAGCAAAGGAATATATTTTTGATCTTGTAATTTAAACATAATAAACTTATAAAAATTAATAAAAAAATAACATGAAAAAATTAACTCTTTTTTTAGCTTTCTTTTTAACAACAAGTTGCAGCATAAATCCCCAATCTTTTGTTGAGGTTGATAAAGTTGATACTTTCAATCTTGACAATTATAGCGATTTTTACATAAATATAAATGAAGTAAATCTAAGTTCAGATATCAATCCCATTGCATTGGAAAGATTTCGCGATGATCTAAAAAATGCTTTAGTAGAGAGAGGGCTGCTTTTTAATCAAGACTCAAATCTTGTTTTCGAAATAAATATAACTTCAAAAGATGAAATTGAAAGCGACAATTTTAATAATTACTATGCTAGATATGGATGGGATAGATATTATAGAGATGATATTAAAACAATTTCAAAATTTGCCTTAAGAATTAACCTTAAAGACGTAAATACTGAATCAACTTTATGGACTGTTTATGGTGACTGGAGAAAAGGTTCTAAAAAATCACCTACCAAGGATGATGGTTCAAATGCTTTAGTAGATGAGATAATGCTTAGTTTTTAAACCTTAATGGGTCAAGAGCCTCCTGTACATTCTTGCTCAGGGGGTTAAACAACCCAAGAATTTTACATGCCACATAGTCACCTAACAGCGGAGCAAAGCTCAATCCTCTTGATGCTAGGGCTCCAATGCAATAAACATTTGCATCATTTAATTTACCAGCAACAGGAAGTCTATCTGGAGAGGTAATTCTTGTGCCTGACCAGAATTTCTTCACATTTGTTTCTTTAAATGGAATAGCTTTTTTAGATTTTTGCAATATTTCATCTTTCAAAAAATCATCACTTAGCTTTTCTGAGCCCTTTTCGTATGACGACCCCATCCAATTAATATCATCTTTAGGTGGGAGTATGTAGCCAGAATGATTTAAAGGCTGCTGAATACCTTTTAATTGAGGGCTATTAATTCCAATGATAGCTCCCCTCATTGTTTTAACTTTATCAACTTGGCTTTGGATACCTACTCCAGAGCATATTACTAAATAGTTATAAGTTTCATTGATTTCACTATTATTAATATTTAGCTGAACCTTGTTATTTTCTATAGAATAGCTCTCAAACTTTGAGTTAGTAAATATAGTTATGTTTTTGTGATTTAAGCATTCTGTAGATACTTTTTTTGGAGAAATAGCCCCACCAAATCTACAAAGAACTCCATCATATGGCTGACAAATACCATGTTTTGAGTCAATTTCATTTTTATCTACTTGCTCAAACACATCTGTTCTATTAACTTTCATCAGTCTATTAAGCCAATCTCTTCTATGTTCAGAATTTGAAAGAAATAGGATGCCGCTATTAATAAAACTTTTAAAGTTATTTATATAAAAATTAAGTGCAAAAAAATAAGATTGAATAAGAAAAAAAGATCTTGGGTCATCTCCAAGTGCAAGTTTTGGGTACATTGCAGCCCATGGATTACTTGATGTTTCCGACGCAATATCAGAATTTTTTTCATAAACATGCACCCTGCAACCACTATCAGCCAAATTTTTTGAAAGTATTGATGCTGCCAACCCAGACCCTATAACTGCAACATTACATGGTGAAGAGTGGGGCCTACTCCCGCTTGTGTAGGTTCCTATAAGCATATGTCTTTTTTTATTAAACCCTTTTACCTTCTTAACATGAAAACCAGAATCTAAAAGACTTCTTTTTACTTCTCCTGAGGCGGTATATGTCCCAAAGGAAGTTTCTTTATGGCTTAATAAACCAACTTGCATAAAAACATTAGCTGTCCACATTTCATTATTTTTTCTAGGATCAAAGCCGTCAAAAAACCAAGCATCAATCATATGCCTGTTATGAGCTACACTCTCTAATCCTTCTTGAACATCATCTATAACTAACAACAAAGTGGCATTAAGTTCTTTTAGTTTTATTTTATTAATCCCCCCAAATATTGCTGGAGTATTTTTAAGATATATTTCTATAATGCTTCTTAATTCTGGATAAAAAGATTGAATTTTTTTAATATCCTCTTCTTTTGGAGCATATTTATCAAAGCTTATAAAATTTAGATGTGAGCAACTTTTATTTGCCTCCACCCAGTTTTGAAGAGTAATAAAAAAATTTAAACCTAATCCAAAACCAAGCTCTCCAATATTAAATTCCTGATTTTTTAAATACCCCCATTTTTCTTTTAAATTATTGGAGCTCAAAAAAACATGATTGGTTTCATTAATAACATCATCTTGATAGTAGATATCATCATACTTATTAGAATATGGATATCCTTTAACCCATGAAATATTATTCATAGGAGGTTTTATTGGTCTCATATTAGAGGTAGACTTTGTAGGATTATCATCAGGTGCATATGAAATATATTTCTTTATTATTAGTAATTGTAACTTCTTGTTCTAAAGAGGTGAATGAATTACCCCAAATTCCTAAATCCTCAAATGTCGAAGCTTTAATTGCACACAGCGATGAGTTTAAGCAAGAGCTATATTCTTATAACACCCCAGGTGGATTTATTCATATAGCTGTTGGATATGGTATTGCTAATTCTATTATGGTTGAAGGAGAAGGGGGCAACATTATCATAGATGCTTCAGACAGCGTATCAGAGGCAAAAAAAGTCCATGAGTTATTCAAAAGCAAAAACAGTAACCCAATAAAAGCAATTATATACACCCATAATCACGGGGATCACACATTTGGAGCAAACTACTACATTCAAAATCTTACAGAAAGACCTCAAATTATCTCCCACGAAACAACGGATTATTATGCTCAACGTATTATGGGTATCATCAATCCAATCATTTCAACTAGAAGTACTAGAATGTTTGGAACACTTCTTCCAGATGATCAATTCATAAATGCAGGTATTGGTGCAAGTTTAAATGTTTCTGATTCACCAATTGGCTATGTGAAACCTGATACTGTTTTTAAAGATGAATTAAAAATTACCATCTCAGGTATTGATATTGAGCTCTACCATGCTCCTGGAGAAACCAATGATCAAATATTTGTTTGGCTACCAAAGCACAAATCACTTATGCCTGGCGACAATATTTATAATACATTTCCAAATTTATATACTATTCGAGGAACTACACACAGAAATGTTTCTGGATGGGTTGATAGCTTAGACCACATGAGATCATTTGAACCAAAATATCTTTTTCCTAGTCATACCAAACCAATTGAGGGTGAGGATGCCACACAGGCATTAACTATTTATAGAGATGCCATTCAATATATACATGACCAAACTATCAGGTTGATGAATAAAGGATATTACCCAGATGAGATTGTGGAAATGATTGATTTACCATATGAATTAGCATCATCATCTTTATTAAAAGAGTTTTATGGAACTGTAAGATGGTCTGTAAGAAGTATTTATAATGGATATCTTGGTTGGTTTGACGGCAATCCGTCTAGCTTGGATCCTTTGGGGAATTCAGTTGAGGCGCAAAGAATAGCATCTCTTGCTGGTGGTAAAGAAAACCTATTTAAAAGTCTAGAGAAGGCTGTTGCTATTGAAGACATGCAATGGGCTCTTCAGCTTTCAGATTATTTAATAGATTTACAATTTAAAGTAGTCGAAACGAATATTCTTAGAAAAGAAGCCTTATTTCATATTGGGATTAGGGCATCAAACCCTAATAAAAGAAATTATTTTTTAACCTCTGCATTGGAACTTAATCCTTCCTTCGAAGGTTTCCCAGAGGTCAAAAAAAGTGAATCCGTTGTAAATGAAATAGATGTTGATACTATATTTAGTATCTTAAGCGTTAGCTTTAACCCTGAAAATTCATTTAAAGAAAAATACTCAGTGTGTTTTAGATTCGATTCTGGAAAACAAAGAACGGCAACTATTAGAAATAGCACTTTAGAAATTTCTAAAAATATACAAAGCTGCAATTTAAATGTGAGTACTTCTGAAAAAATTCTTAAAGAAACATTAGCAGGGTTGAAAAGCCCTGTAGCAATGGTTGCCTCAGGAGCTATAAATGTAGAGGGAAGTAAAGTCGACTTCTTAAAATTTCTGACTTCATTTAAATAATTAAAACTTATTTAATATAAAGTGTTGACTTTCGAAATTATAAGCGTAGTATTAACTTTACCTGCTGAAACCGACTAACAACCAAATGCAGACGGAAGTTAGAGAGAATCAGAAGGAAGAGACCAGAGGGAGAAAAGCGTTTTTAAGAGTTGACGATAAAAAAGAGCTTAAAAACCCACCAAGGATATAAGAGAAAAATATCCAAGGAGCTAAAGAAATTCTCACTTTAGACCCCAAAGGAACTCGAACTAAGACAGAGCAGTGCTCTGTTTTTTTTTGCCTGAAATAAGGTTATTTACCTGAGGGTATATCTTTATATGGAACACCCTTGTCAACTCTTTGATCCTCTGGGAGCCCCAAAACTCTTTCAGCAATAATATTTCTTAGAATTTCATCAGTACCACCAGCAATTCTGAGACCTGGAGCACCTAACCATGCTGACTGAAAGTCATGAATGTTACTATCTTCAGTTTGTAACATGCCAGCCATATCCATTGAATCCATTCCAAAATTACCTATTGCTTGTAATTTATTCGCACTTACAATTTTAGTAATTGATGCTTCGGGCCCAGGTGTATCTCCTTTTGAAAGGGCAGACATAGTTCTTAATTTAGTGTTTTTTAACCCATTTGCCTCACAATACCAATCAGCAATAGACTCTCTTATTGCCATATTCTCAATTAGCTTGTTGCCCATATCATCTTGTCCTTTTGCCCACTTAAATGCTTCATTAACATCTGCACCATTTGCATCACCTACAGCAAGCCTTTCATTCATAAGAGTCGTAATTGCAACTTTCCAGCCATCACCTATTGCACCAAGCCTTTGGCTATCTGGTATTTCGACGTCATTAAAATAAACTTCATTAAAACTTGATCCACCAGTAATTTGTTTAATAGGCTTGATATCAATACCAGGTGACTTCATATCGACAAAGAAGAATGTCATACCTTTATGTTTTGGTAAGTTTGGGTCATGTCGTACTACAAGAATTCCATAATCACTATAGTGTGCTCCAGATGTCCAGACTTTTTGACCGTTTATAATCCATTTATCACCTTGCTGCTCTGCCTTAGTTCTTAATCCTGCAACATCAGAACCAGCTGATGGTTCTGAAAATAATTGACACCATATTTCCTTTCCTTCTGCCATCACAGGAAGGTATCTTTCTTTCTGTGCTTCGGTTGCGTATTGCATCATTACTGGTCCACACATTCCCAAACCTATATCATAAATACCTCGAGGAACATCAAATTTTGCTTCCTCTGAATTCCAAATTATCCTCTCAATAGGCGAAGCGGCTATTCCACCATATTCTTTTGGCCAATGCAGCATGGCCCAACCAGCATCAAATTTTTTCTTTTGCCAATCTTTTGCTGTTTGAAGATAGTCGTTATTATTGAAATCAGATTTACTTGATTTTTCTGATTTTAAAGAAGCATTAGCTTCAAGCCAATCCCTACATTTTTTTCTAAATTGCGCTTGTTCTTTTGTGTCATTGAAATCCATATTTTTACCTCTAGCTTACGTTTGATTTTTCTAGACCAGTTACAAGTCTATTTTTCCAATTAGATAACGATCCTAAATTGACAGAAAGTAACTTTGATCTTCTGTAGAATAAATGGCAGTCATATTCCCAAGTAAAACCATTTCCTCCATGTGTTTGAATATTTTCTTTTGAACAAAATTGAAATGCTTTTGTTGAGCTTACCCTTGCTGTTGCTGACGCAACCGATAGGTCAGATGACTCAGTAGATAACGCCCATGCAGCATAATACGAATTAGATTTAGCCAATGTTATAGAAATATACATATCGGCAAGCTTATGTTTTATAGCCTGAAAAGATCCTATTTGCCTTCCAAACGCATATCGCTCCTTGGCATAACTTAGCGCCATTTCCATAGAAGCCTGGGCACCACCTAGCTGTTCGAAACTAAATAATACAGCTGCCTGGTCTATAAGTCTTTCATAACATTCCCAACCATTACCCTCTTCACCAATTAATTTGCTTGAAACATTATCAATTGCTAGAGAAAAATGACCTCTACTCTCGTCAATACTATCAGTATGGGTAATAGATATTCCTTTTGATGAATGATCAATTAATCTTAGGTCAACGCCTTTAGCTGATTTTGTAACAATTATTGAATGCGTTGCAAATTTTGCATCTGGAACTGCTATTTTAACTCCAGAAACCTTATCGTTTTTTACCTCTGTAGTAATGTTCTCAGAAGAAGGGGCATTCAATTCTTCAGTTACGGCAAGCGTTCCAATAACTTCACCAGATACTAACTTCGGAAGAATATCCTGTTTTATATCTTCACTTGCAAATTTATTGATTGCCTCAGTGAAAAGATAAACAGATGATGAAAAGGGAATTGGTGCAAGGGTTCTTCCCATCTCTTCTGCAAGAACACATAACTCCAAATGACCCAATCCCAAACCGTCATAGCTTTCAGGAATTGTTATACCAGTCCAACCAAGATCAACTATTTTTCTCCAAAGGTTTTCATCTGTATGAAGTTTATTTTCCAATGTAGTCCTTGCTGAACCCAAAGCATTTTCTTTTTCAAAAAACTTTCTTGCTTCCTCTTTTAAATATTTTTGATCATCTGAAAAATCTAAATTCATAATTACTAATTTGTTATGTAAAATGTAAGTATAAAGCAAAGCATAATTTTTTTTAATTAATATGAACTCAGAAATAAAAGTTGAGAAACCATCTCCATCATATTTAAAACGGTCCAATAATGGAGGGTTATTTATTGGCTTAATTTATGTTCTTGTTTTGATGTCTATTTTATTTCTTGCTCTTTGGCAAAGCTCAGAAATCCAAGAGAAAAACGCTTCTTTAAAAATATTTGATGACCGTATCTCTGTTCTCGAAGAACAGCTTAATTTAGTTGATGAAAGCAACATGGACTCCATGAGTGGTATTAGTGCCTCTTTGCAGTTTTTAGACAAGGAAGTGAGAAAGCTCTGGGACTTAAGCAATAAAAGAAACAAGGTGGATATAAATAAATTAAAAGATATTGATGTAGCCATAAATGCTGATCTCAAATCTCTTGATATTCAAATGAATAAAACTATTAAGCTTATAGAATCTCAAACCGATGCCTTGGCAAGTTTAAAAATTCAATTTAATTCCCTTAGCGATGGTTATGAAAGCTTAAATAGACTTCCTCAGGATATAAAATCTCTAGAAACTCAGTTAATGTTAATAGACGATTCAATAAGAGCGCTAGAGTCTTACAAAAAACAAATTAATCAAACTATGTTTGAAATTCAAACAGAAGTTACAGGCCTTAAGCTATCTTATGAATCAGTATTGATTGATGATGTTTAAACAGTATTTGACTTTAATGTTGATTAGTAGTTTTATTACTTAATGAATAAGATAGCACTTCAGTTATTTCTGGTACTAGCATTCATCCCTTTGGCGCTTTTAATAGGGTATGGGATTGTTGTTTTAGCCCCAATATTCTGCTGTTTTCTAGCAATTAACTCATACAAATTTAACAATCATAAAGAGATGTATTTTTGGATGTTTATTGGGTCTCTTTCATTCCTATTAGCCTTATACCTTTTAGGTGTGCTGTGATAATTGCTAGGCTAATTTTAGGATTATGTGGATTAGGGATGTTTTTAATTGGTTTTCTAACCATTGTTACACCTGATATAAATCATATTTATGTTCCTTTTGATGTAACCTCAGATCCTATGGCAATATTTGTAAGAACTTATGGTGGTTTTTTTCTTGCAGCCGGATACTTAACTATAAGGTTTATCTACTCGTCATCAAAAGTTCAAATTGGCAATATTCTTATCTATATTGTAGGTTGTATGATGGTTGCAAGGGTTTTTAGTTTTATTTATGAGGGCTTTTACCAAAACTCTGTTTATACTTTTTTAATAATGTTATTACTTTTTTCTTGTTTATATTATCTTCAAAGGAAAAGAAAAAACGAAATCTCTTACGACCTTTAATTAAATAAAATAAACCTTTCCAAAGTTTCTTAATAATATATATAATGCGACTTCGAGTGGGGATGTGGTGGAACTGGTAGACACGCTTGGCTTAGAACCAAGTGCCGCAAGGCGTGGGGGTTCGACTCCCTCCATCCCTACCATATATTCTTTCGTGTGCTATCGTACAAACTATAACTCCTTTGAAATAATTATTATGCAAAAGACTATAAATACATTTTCGAACAATAATTTTTTAAATGACCAAGATGCGATCGATAGAATATTTACACATATAGATAATGGAACTACTGATTTGGGTTCCGAGGTTTGGAAAGAGCCAGTTGAAAATTATCATACTCAAGAACGTTTTGATTTAGAAGTTGCTTTATTAAGAAGATTGCCTATACCATTTTGCCCATCTGCTGCACTAATTGAAAATGGTAGTTATATTGCCCGAAGAGCTTCAGGAACACCTCTTCTTGTTGTTAGAGGTGAGGATGGAAAAGTAAGGGCATTCATTAATGCCTGTAGGCACAGGGGAATGAAGGTCGCAAATGGTAATGGTTGTAAAAAGAAAGCTTTTGTATGCCCATACCATGCCTGGTCATATGCTTTAGATGGCTCGTTAAAAAATATACCTGGAGAAAATGGATTTCCAAACTTAGATAACAAAGACAATGGTCTTGTAGAGGTAAATGCAACTGAGAAAGGGGGGCTAGTTTATGTTCAGCAAGAGGGCGTAATAGATAGTAATTTTATAAATAACTCTCTTGATTGCCTTGGGCCAAACGCAGTTTTATTTGATCAAAGCGAAGTCATAGATGAAACTAACTGGAAATTACTTACAGAAACACTGCTAGAGGGATACCATATAAAATCTTTGCATAAAAAAACTTTTTATCCTTATGGTTTAAATAATATAAATGTTGTAGAAACTGATGGGCCTAATTCAAGAATTATTTTCCCATTTAAAAGAATTGAAAAAATTAGGGATATTGAGTCTAAAAAAAGAAAATTAAATGGAGTAGCAACTTCTGTATACCACCTTTTCCCTAATGCTAGCATCTCTGTTTTATCTAAACATACTAGCTTAACAATAATGGAGCCATTGTCTCCATCAAGTGTAAAAACAGTAAGTTACCTTGTTTATAACGATGAGGGCGGTGCAAAAAGCCTTTCACTTGAAGAGGTTAAAAAAGATGCTCTATTTGTAAATGAATCAGGTCAAAGCGAAGATAGAGAAGCTGCACGTGCTATTCAGGAAACAGTCACTACAACTGCAAACACCCACTTAACTTTTGGACTATTTGAAAAAGCAATTGTAAATTTTCACAAAAGTCTCGCTTCAAGAATAAATAATTAGTATTTTTTGGGTTGTTTACAAAGTTTTTTTTATAGCTATACTAAATCCGATGATTAACACAAATACACAAACAAGACGGGTTCCGGCAATATAGCTGGGTCTCTTCTATTGTGAATTAGACCCAGCCTTTGCTGGGTTTTTTTTTATTTAAATAAAGGCAATTATGAAAAATTTTATTTCTACACATGACTGGTCAAAATCAGACTTGCAGGAAATTTTAGATTACGCAAAAGATCTAAAAACTAATAAATTCCAAAATAATTTAAAAAATAAATCTATAGCATTACTTTTCTTCAACCCATCTATGAGAACAAGAACAAGTTTTGAGCTTGGTATACAAGAGATGGGAGGGCTTGCAGTTGTTCTCCATCCTGGCAAAGATGCTTGGCCAATTGAGTTTAAGTTAAACGAGGTTATGGATGGGGAGGCAGAAGAGCATATTATAGAAGTTGCAAAAGTGCTGTCTTCATATTGTGATCTTATAGCCATAAGATCTTTTCCTAAATTTAAAAATTTAGAAGAAGACTTATCTGATAACGTTATTAAAAGCTTTGCTAAATATGCCTCTGTCCCAGTTGTAAATATGGAAACAATAACGCACCCATGCCAAGAATTAGCCCATATCTTAACTATGCAAGAACAATTAGGAGATCTTTCTGGAAAAGACTACCTTCTTACATGGACCTATCACCCTAAACCATTAAATACAGCAGTTGCAAATTCATCAATATTAATTGCTAGTAAATTTGGAATGAACGTAAAATTACTTTGTCCAACAAGTGATTATCTTCTGCATGATAGTTATATGAATATAGCCAAAAAAAATTGTGAGCAAAATGGTAAATCATTTGAGATAACACATGATATTGAGCATGGTTATAAAAATGCTGACATTGTGTATGCAAAAAGTTGGGGCTCTCTTAATTATTATGGAAATAATGGCGAAGAAAAGTTAATAAGAGATAAATACAAACACTTTATTGTCGATGAAGAAAAAATGGCATTAACAAATAATGCTAAGTTTAGTCACTGCCTTCCTTTAAGACGAAATATAAAAGCTACTGACGGGGTAATGGATTCCGATTATTGTGTAGCCATTCAGGAAGCAGGCAATAGAATGCATGTTCAAAAATCACTACTAACAAAACTATTAAAGGAAGAGAAATGAAAAAAATTGTTTTAGCATTTTCAGGTGGATTAGATACAAGTTTCTGTGTCCCATATTTGATTGAACAAGGCTTTGAGGTCCATACTATTTTTATCAATACTGGGGGAACCTCACCAGAAGAGCAAAAAAAAATAACAAAAAGAGCTATTGAGCTCGGTGCAAAAAAGCATGTTAATAAAAATATTGACAAGCCTTTGTGGAAGGAAATTATTAAACCCTTAATTTGGTCTGGATCTTTATATCAGGACAGGTATCCAGCACTTTGCTCTGACAGATACTTAATAGTAAAAGAAACAGTCGCATTATGTAAAAAATTAAAGACAAAGAATATTGCACATGGTTGCACTGGAATGGGTAATGACCAGGTAAGGTTTGATTTATCTATCCAGGCTCTTGGGAATTTTAAAACCATCACTCCAATTAGAGAAATCCAAAATACTACCAAAGATGTTAGAGAGTATGAGAAAGAATATCTTATCAAAAGAGGCTATAAAGTATCATCTTTAAGTTCAAAATATAGTATTAACGAAAATATTATGGGCGCTACCGTTTCAGGCTCGGAGATAGATGAATGGAATCAACCATCTGACCAAAGCTACATTTTGTGCAAAAAGCCAAGCCAATATCCAAAAAAAGACAAAAAAATAACAATTGATTTTATTAAGGGAGAAGCGAAAAAAATTAATGGTAAGCCTTTAAATGGACCAGATTTATTAAGGCACTTAAATTCATTGGGTGGAAGTTATGGTGTGGGGAGAGAAATCTTTACTGGTGATACGATCATTGGTATTAAAGGTCGAATTTTGTTTGAAGCTCCAGGTATAACTATTCTTCAAAAAGCCCATAAAGCGCTTGAGGAGATTGTTTTTACAGATAAGCAGAACCACTTTAAACCAAGTATTGGAAAAAGATGGGTTGAATTAGTCTATAGCGGTTTTTACTTTGATCCATTAACCAAAAATCTGGAAAATTTTCTTGAGGATATTCAATCTTCTGTCACTGGAACAGTTGAGATCAATTTAACTGCTGGAAGAGCAGATGCGGTTGGGGTTGATGCTAAAAAGAAGCTTGTAAAAAAAGATGCTGTATATGCACAATCTGCATCATGGAGCTCTGATGAATCAACTGGATTTATAAAATTGCTTGGACAAAGCACCGCAACATGGGCAGAAGTAAACAAAAAATAAGTCATGAATAAAACTTACACAAAAAATACTTTTATAAAGCTACTTAGTGGGATGAGTAGCGAAAAAGAAATTAGAAAATATATAGAGAGATTTTCATCAGATGATTACAGGTTTGCGCTTATAAAAGTGGGCGGAGCGATACTTAAAAATGATATAGATAATTTAATCTCATCAATTGGGTTTCTAAACGAAGTGGGTCTTATTCCTATTATTGTTCATGGTGCAGGACCAATGCTAAGCGAAAGACTTGAGAAAGAAAAAATTGATTTTTCTTTTATTGATGGCCAGAGAGTTAGTTCTGAAAAGGTTCTACAAACAGCCTTAAAGGTCTTTGCCGAAGAAAATACTAACTTAGTTAATTTATTAAATGAAAATAATATTAATGCAGTTTCTTTTGTAGATGATATTTTTAATTGTGAGATAAATAATCCTGAATTAGGTTATGTTGGAGATGTAGTAGGGGTTAAAACAGCAATGATTACAAAGGCGATAAGCAAAGGCTTTGTTCCTGTTATATCACCATTAGGCAAGACCAAATCAACTCAAGATGTCAATATAAATGCAGATATGGCAACTTTAGCTTTAGCTAAAGAAATTATGCCTGATAAGGTTGTCTTTCTATCTGAGGTTGGAGGTATATTTAATGAAAACAACCAACTCATTACGAATATAAATATTAATGATGATTATGAACAATTAATGAGTGAAAGTTGGTTGCATTCAGGAATGAAACTAAAGCTTCAACAAATAAAATTACTAACCGATATCCTTCCATCCAAAAGCTCTGTATCTATTACCACCTCACTTCATTTAAGTAAGGAGTTATTCACTGATGCAGGATCAGGCACACTGGTTAAAGCTGGTCACAATATCTCTGGATATGATTTTATTGATAAAAATCAAACCGAATTCTTAAAAAGTATTTTAGAGTCATCCTTCAATGGCAAACTTGTTCCAAATTATTTCAATACTGGTAGAAAAAGTTACTTAATAAGTGAGTGTGAAAGGTCTGCAATTGTTTTATCAAATGACCATTCTGTAACTTACATGGATAAGTTCTCAGTCATCCCCTCTGCAAAAGGGGAGGGCCTTGGTAATGCGATGTGGAAGAAGATGATAAAAGAAAATAGAAAAATATTTTGGAGATCTGCATCAACTAATTCTATTAATAAATTTTATAAAGATGTTGCTGATGGGTTTCAAAAAATAGATAAATGGCATATTTTTTGGATAGGAATTGATGATTTAAATGAATTAATGTCTTGTATACAGTTTGCATCAAAGCAGCCAAGGACAATTATCTATGATTAAGAATTTTAATATAGCGCTTTTTGGTGGGAGGGGCTATGTAGGTCAAGAAATCATTCAATTAATTAATACACACCCTAATTTTTCTCTAAATCGAGCTTATTCTTCAAGCTCCGCTGGAGAAAGAGTTTTAAAATATACTAAAAATAAAGACCTAAAATACTCACTACTCACAATAGAAGATATTAATCTAAATAATATAGATATTGTAATTTTGGCTCTTCCAAACGAACAGTCTTTTAAATATGTCGAGGTAATTAGAAAGGTTTCACAGTCAATTATTATTATAGATTTAAGCTCTGATCACAGGTTTGATGATGAGTGGGTTTATAGGATTCCAGAAATACATAATGATAGCCCAAATCCAAACATATCCAATCCTGGCTGTTATGCAACCGCTATTCAATTATCCGTGGCTCCCATTACTAATCTTATTAAAAATAAATTAGTTTCTATTGGTATTTCAGGCTTCAGCGGAGCCGGGTCTTCTCTAAATGATAAAAATGACCCTAAAAACCTTTCAGACAATATTATTCCTTATAAACTAGCAGATCACATTCATGAAAGAGAGGTTAGGGCTCATAGCTATAAAGATATATTTTTTAGCCCTCACGTTGCTAATTTTTTTAGAGGCATTCTGATCACATCACATATAGAGCTATCAAATGAAGTAGATTTTGATGCATTAATAAATTTATATAAAAATTTTTATAAAGATAAAAAGCTTATTACTATTATAAACAATGAACCTATGATCAATAACGTTGCAAATACTCATAATGCAATCATTGGAGGCTTTTCAATAGATTTATCAAAAAAAAATATAGTTGTATGTTGTGTCATTGATAATCTTCTTAAAGGTGCGGCAACTCAAGCAATTCAGAACTTAAATATTTCTTGCAACTTAGATAATTTAACAGGGATTAAACATGGCTAAAAAAATATGGAATGCTAACCAAGAAGACTCT
>Ga0206677_10000643_pt1 | contig 33065 bp, 28 predicted proteins | sample M130m12015metaG_FD_155475 | JGI IMG/M metagenome (GOLD analysis project Ga0206677, IMG submission 155475) | Ammonia-oxidizing marine archaeal communities from Monterey Bay, California, United States - M1 30m 12015 | ecosystem: Environmental > Aquatic > Marine > Intertidal zone | place: USA...
AAACAACAGCATCAATTCTTGGTACAAGAATGGAGGAAGGCTCTCCATTACTAGTAATGCAAGGCGAAGCCGATGTGGTTGTCAGTAATGCAATGCTATCTCGCTCAAGCAGTGCTGAGCCATTGGTAAGAATCACCAATACAGCATCAGGAAGTATGCAAATCATGTCGACAGACTTCGTGGATTCAGCATCACACTGTATAGAGGCTCAGGGCTCAGTGTCATTGATTTTGCAACAAGTTGTAACTCAATCATGTGCTTCTAATTCACTATGGGCAAGAGGGTTATCTGTGTCCATTACAGACTTCACGGCTTCTGAAAAGGTTGACCTTGGAGGAATCACAGGAACAATGTCCGGCTTTAATGGCGGAGAACTCCACGTGAACAACTTAGATGGATTTATGATGACTGATTTGACATTGACTTCTTTCAACGGTTCTGATAATCGTGAGATAACAATTGATGGTGCAATAATTAGTGGCGCACCTGCTGTAGATTTGGATAACACAGCTGGAAGTATTACCAATCTGCAAATTGACTGTGGAGGAAGCGGCGTAGGACTTACATCCCACCACGGAAGAGCCTCTTCTTCACTATCTATCGCAGATTCAACAATCTCTTCATGTACGAAGGGAATAGATTTGCACACAGATGGCGAATCTGCTGCAATGATTCTAACCAATGTAGATATTGACTCTCCAGTGGCAATTTCTAGCGACGGGAACAATTTGGTAATCAACGACGGAGTACTCAACGGAAGCCTTGACATTCAGGATGCAACAGCCAATCTTTTCGATGTAGAACCCACTTCGATGCCTGGTAATGGCGAAGTTATAGTTTGGTCAACTCATATTTTTGATATACGGCTTAACGGTGCTTCTCAAAATGCAGATATTGAGGTCAACTCCTTTTTTGACACTCAAAATTTCCAAGGCAGCAGTATTCAAGCACCAATTGTCTGGAAATATTGTATGGGAGGAGACGGAGGGCCATTCTGTGACTTCACATCTACATCAATCAATATTTTAGCATCCGCGGAAGGTCTTCCATTACTGAATCAAAGCTACGAATATGGTTTTGATGCTAATGAAGTAATTCAAATCAATATGATCAGTAACGCTGCACCGAGCGCTGAAATAATAATCCCTGATGATGGTTTCAGAGTTATGGAGTCACTACCTATTGAAGTAAGAGCAGTAGTAAGCGACGACCTTGATTCCAATGATGACTTACAGATTGTTTGGAAAGCCACAATTGGGCAGACCGAAATGATGCAACTAAATGGAGAATGGAATAATCTCACCGACTTAAGTGCAGGATTGTATGTTCTCACTTTAGAGGTAACAGATTCTCAGGGATTAATGTCTAGTGATTCATTATCGTTTGAAGTTACATTACTAGATTCAGATAATGATTGGGCGAATACATGTAATGTCGAAACTTGGTTCGACCAGGATAATAACGTCTATTGCGGACCCGATGTCTATGATACAAACGATGACAATGATGAGGTTCCAGATTCTCTAGACCCGTGGCCAACAGACCCTTGTGCAAGTAGAGACACAGATAATGATGGCCAACCTGATAATTTGCATTGCCCACTTGGAGTTAGCACATGGTTGACCGAGGATCCAGACGACGACGGAGACGGTATTCCTGATGTATCTGAGTCTACAGAATCTGCAGGAGATTCAACAAGTAGCCCGGTAGTAATCATATTGTTCGTAGCCATGTTCTTGGCAGCAGGATTATTCATGCTTAGGCAGAAGAAACAGGGCGTGGAGTGATGGCCGAGTTAGCCAACGCATTACCTGACCCAGAAGGAATGGCTCAGTTTTGCGTTGCGGTATTGGCGGTTATCGTAGCATGGGACGCTTGGTGGTTAGGGCGTCAAAGGATAGACATCCCCTCTCTTGGAGATTTACCTAACTTTGGTTATGCATGGGAGTCTAATCAATCACAGGAAGTATCTCGCCAGTGGGCTAATTTAATGACAATGGGTGCCATGATGGTACTACCTTGGATGTTAGCTGAATTGTCCGACACACCTATGCTATGGGTGTGGATTTGGGATATTTTGTTAGCACTTCATTTGGTATCTTTGTTGATACCAAAGCGATATGCGATCACCGCAACTCATCTTTTTGCAGATGGCCAGAGGTATGAGTGGAATCGATTGAAGATGCCTAAAAGGCAGCCTAGGAAGAGGATTATGTTGTTGCGCAAGGGGTGGGGCCCTTTCGGACCCCTACCCCTTGGCGGAGACAGGCCTTCAATAACGAAGGCCACGGCGTTGATTCATTCTATTCTTAACGAAGAGGAATGATCACGCTTTCATTGCTTCAGTTGCTTTCTTAGCACCCATCCATGCTACAACACCGAAACCGATCTTGTTGATGATGTCTGCAATATTGTAAGCGACTGCCATTGCTTCTTGGTTTCCAGACAGGATGTCGACACCTGGACTGAATAGGTAACCAATTGGGTAGATTACCCATCCGACTACAATGAACCATCTTAGAGCGTTAGCGCTCCAGATCAACTCTGGTGCGATTTTATCGTTGTCAACACCTTTTCCAGATGACCATGGGGTTCCAGTAGCGACAACAATCATTGCCCAACCTACTCCTCCAAGGACTAGACCTAGCATACCGTTCATCAGACCAGCTTCTCCAGCATATCCGAACCCAATCATAATTAGTGCACCTGTGAAACAAACTCCAGTGAAGCCCATTCCGAGGAACTTTGCATCAGTAATTGCATCCTTTCCGACTAGGGAAGGGAACTTCAATGCCATCAATGGTACTGTAATTATCCAGTCCATGTAACGGTATTCGACAGATACTGTGCCTAGATCAGTGTAGACTCCACGCATGTAGTAGTAGTGGAATGCAGCAATACCTACAATCAATGCCGAAATGGTCATTGTAGTACGGTACTCTGGTGCGACATTACTACGTTCACTCATGAAGAAAACGAATGCGGCACCCATTGCGATGTATCCTACGAAGAACAAGAAGAAGGTAAGCAGTTGTAATGGTTCACCATCATATTTCTGGGCAGGATCTACAATGTCTGCTGCACTGACCGTTCCGGCCATTGCAAGGGCAATTGTGGCGACTAATAGCAGGCTAGTTGTTCTAGAAAAGCGGTCAAATGACATGTTTCTCGAGGAATATCCGGAAGTTATCGGTTATAAATGACAGTATTTCAGCACGATTACAAATCTGAAATAATTCCGGTTTGGACATCCCACATTCTGGCATAAGCGCCTTTCAAAGATACTAATTCCTCGTGAGTTCCATCCTCTACTATCTTGCCTGCATCTAAAACTAGAATACGATTAGCATTCCTGATAGTAGAGAGCCTATGGGCAATAATTACTGCGGTTCTATTTCGTGTAACTTTACTGATAGAGCGCTGTAATGCAGCCTCAGTTTCGTTATCAACGGCCGATGTTGCTTCATCTAAAATTAGCAATGGTGCATCTTTTAGTACAGCCCTTGCTATTGCTAACCTTTGCCTTTGTCCGCCAGATAACCTGTGCCCCCCTTCTCCAACCAAGGTATCCCAACCATCTGGTAATTCTTCTATGAAGGCAGATGCTTCAGCCAACATTCCGGCATGCTTAACCTCGCCTTCCTCAGCATCAGGCCTTCCATAGCGTATATTTTCTAAAATTGAAGTTGGAAATAACGTAATGTGTTGATCAACAAGGGCCATGGAAGAACGAAGCCTGTTCAAATCCCAATCTGGTAACTTTGCCCCAGCCCATTCTATCGTGCCATCTCCAGGTTCAGCAAAACGTAACAGCAGTCTGACCAAGGTGGTTTTACCCGAACCAGTAGCACCTACTACTCCAGTTGTTTTCCCAGCCTCTATTTCCAGATCTAATCCATCAAACACCTTATCGCGACCGGTGTAAGCAAAGTGGACATTCTTGAACACAATGTTAGAATCCACAACAGTTCTACCATCAGGTTTGAAATCACCTTGTTTGATTTCAGTTGGTGAAGTCAGTACATCCAACACTCTAGTTGAGGAAGCCATTGCTCTTTGATACAAGTCAAATGTTTCTCCTAATCGGGTCAGGGGCCAGAGTAACCTCTGAGTCATGAATACCAACACCGAGTAAGCTCCAATGGCTAGTGTTCCTTCTAGTGTTAGCCAACCTCCAAGAAGCAAAGTAGCCGTAAATCCACACAGAATTGCCATTCTAATCATTGGCACAAACGCTACAGAAAGCCGTATTGCTTTCTTGTTAGCACTACGGTATTCCTCACTAAGGGACTCAACGCGTTTTAATTCTCTTTCTTCTGCGGTAAACGATTGGATAGTGGACATTCCAGAGAGGTCATTTTCAAGAAGAGCATTCAACCTACCTGCAGTATTTCTAACTTCAGCATATCTAGGCTCAAGGCTTCTTTGATACAGAAAAGAGCCCCATACGATAATTGGAATGGGTAACACTGCAAACAATGCAACCTTCCAAGAAATAGCCAAGAAAACTGCTCCTACTACGATAACTGTAGTACTTACTTGTAGGAAATCATTAGCACCTTTATCCAAAAACCGTTCGAGTTGATTTATGTCATCATTTAGTATTGCTAATATGTCTCCTTTCTGTCTTTCATCGAACCAACCCATACCTTGTTTTTGGACGTGGCCAAACGTTTCTAGCCTCAATTCATGTTGGACAGTTTGCGCCAGATTACGCCATAGAATGCCATAGAAATATTCGAACAGAGATTCGAGTCCCCATATGGCGAATGTGAGAACAGAAAGTAGAATCAGTTGATGCCATGGGTTTTCAATACCATAACCTGCTAAGAAGGATTCTTCGCGAAGAACGACTACATCAACCGCTAATCCAATAAGTAAAGGAGGAGCAAGGTCCCATATTTTATTCAAGATTGAACAAAAAGTCGCTAAGCGAATAGTTCCCCGATGTGGGGCCATATATTGTAGCAAGCGCTTGAAAGGGCCCCCTTCACTCATACACCTGCCAAACGATTAGATTATGAGAATGCTCGCATTGAATAGATACTCATTTCAATTAAAAATTTAGTTTTCAAAGGGAATCCTAATCAGGTGCCGTTTAGACCGGAATAACATGGAATGGACACGCAGTGGCGAAGATCTCTTTGTGAGAATCGACCCAGATGAGGAAATTCATTCATCACTGCAAAATCTTGCAGATGAAATTGGGTTTGATGCAGCAGCAATTACAAGTGGCATAGGTAGAACTAGAGATAATCTCTACGGGTACATGGACGAGCAAGGTGTATACCAAAGAAGGCCGCTAGATTCGCCTTCGGAATTAGTCAGTCTTTCTGGAAATATTGCCAGAACCCAAGAAGGGGCGGCATTTACTCACATTCATTGTTGCTGGTCGGATGATGACAATAATGTGCACGCGGGGCATATGTTCCAAGCAACAGTGCATGTAGTAGCAGAGATACATCTTCGTATTCTTACCAAAGCCATAATGACGCGATGTCCATTGGCAGATTTCGAACTATTGGGATTACAATTTTCGTGATGTTCATAGCCTAAAGCGTGAGTGAACAGTTATGGCCGATGGTGAGCGAATCAAGCAACTGGCCGAATCGGTCAGATACCACCGTGAGTTGTACTACAATCACGCGGCTCCAGAGATTAGCGATGCTGAGTTCGACGCCCTCTGGGATGAACTAAAGTTACTAGATCCTTCTAACGAAGTACTGCATCAAGTGGGGCCTGAGCCCCTGCCGGGGACAGTGAAAGTTCAACACATATTTCCAATGCGTTCTTTGGATAAAGGAACTTCAGATCAAGACATAATTCATTTTGTAACGCAGTCTACCTTTGGAGGTAAAAGATACCTTGCCCAACCTAAGTTAGACGGTTCGGCTTTGTCGCTAGAATATGTGGCAGGTAACCTTCACAGAGCAGCTACAAGGGGTAGTGGGGAAAGAGGAGAAGACGTCACCCTTAACGCCAAACAGGTTGCAAATATTCCTTCCAGACTTAACATCCCAGTAGATTGTCATGTTAGAGGAGAGGTTGTAATGCCTCTGAAAACGTTCGAAGAGAAATATCGTGAAGTTTCTCCAAATCCGAGGAACCTATGTTCTGGTGCTTTGCGTCAGAAGCACGGGGACGGTAAAGCAGATGCATCCGACTTAGTTTTCTGCGCATATGATGTCAAGTTCGTGAACGAATCCCCTGACGCGGTTTATGATAGTGAATTGTTAAATTGGTTACAGAAAGCCGGAATAGAGCCTGCGCCTTGGCAAATATTTGAGTCAGAACAACCCCAACAAGAGATGGTTCAGTATACGGAGGAGTGGAGTAAAAACCGCTCATCATACGAGTATGAGATTGATGGTGTTGTTTTCAAATTAGATGATTTAGCTCAAAGAGAAATCTTGGGAATGACAGCACACCACCCCAGGTGGGCTTTGGCTTGGAAATTTCCTTCACAAGAAGCACATTCGGTTTTACTAGGTGTAGATTGGCAGACAGGAAGAACAGGAGCCATTACTCCAGTTGCTAGAATCGCTCCACAAATGGTTGGAGGCGTCACAGTAGAGAATGTCACACTGCACAATGTTGGTGAGGTGGAGCGCTTAGGAATAAGATTGGGAGATAAAGTTACAATCACCCGGAGAGGGGATGTTATCCCGAAAATTATTGAAAATTTAGGTACTGCTAGTTCTGAAGATTTGCAGGGGCGCTTTCATGCTGACGGCACAGAGTTTTCTGGTAATTTAGTGGAAGGCGACATAAAGATTCCAAGCAATTGCCCTGCGTGTGGAAGATCGATTACAATGGAGGGTGCATTCCTCAGATGTACTGCATTAGAATGCGATGCTAGAACCGCAAGATCTCTAACATACTGGTGTCGAACTCTTGAGATGGATGGAATTGGAGAGAAATTAATTGAGGCCCTTTTAGAAAATAGTTTGGTTGTATCAATTGCAGATTTGTACAAATTAACTCATTCACAAATCACCAGTTTGGATAGAATGGGTGACAAGAGTGCGTACAATGTTTTGGATGAACTTGCTAAAACACGAACTCTGAATCTTGCGAAATTCCTGCACGCACTAGGGATGGAGAGAATCGGGCCAGAGGTTGCAACAACGATTTCTCAGCACTTTACATCCTTAGACAAATTATTACATTGGGTTGATGAAGGAGACGATGAAGAATTGACAACCATTGATGGGATTGGAGACAAAGTTGCATCGATTTTCCGAGGCGGGATATCCAGTCGAAGAAATCTGATTAACGAGTTATCTAAAATAATCGTAATCACAGATGAATCTCAAGCAGTTAGTGGAAAGTTCGATGGAAAGACATTCTGTATAACCGGCTCACTTACCAGGCCAAGGAAGGAAATATCTCTCGCCATCAAGAACGCTGGCGGGAAAGTAGTAGGTAGCGTCAGTGGCAGTTTAGATGTATTAGTGGCAGGAGAAAAAGCAGGTTCTAAACTAGCCAAGGCCGAATCATTAGGTATCCAGATTTGGAACGAAGAGGAATTGTTTGGCCAAATCGCAGAACCCATGGCGGAGCCAAGAACACTATTCGATTACGGCAATTGAATATCTGTCACAAAAAGTGAGGATGGCAAACCAGTGTACCAACCCTTTGATAACCAGAGTACCAGTGGAATAGTTGTGAATCGAAAACTTGTTCCACTTGCATTAGTGCTGATATTGTTGTTTTCTATGACGCCTCTTACATCGGGCAATAGTAACGGAATCTACAATCAAGGAACCGGTTGTGGAGGTGGCTATTGCCATGGCCCAAACACTAATGCTGTAGTATCAATGTCAGGCCAACCTGCAAGTTATACTGCAGGCCAGTCATACACCCTTTCGATATCAGTGACTGGTGGGGCAAGCGGCAATAACGGTGGTTTCAGTCTAGATGTGGACAAAGGAACTCTCTCAGCAGGAATCGGTTTTGCAGTCAATGTCAATCAGGCTCAAAACAGCGCAACCCATTCGATTACTGGCAGCAGTTATCGCTCGTGGAGCGTTGATTGGATTGCACCATCCACGGGTTCAGGAATAGCAACTTTGGATCTAGCAGGTAATGCAGCAGATGGCAATGGCGGCAATACAGGTGATAATTGGGATTCAATTACTTTCCAAATCCCTGAAGCAGGAGGATCCACCCCCAACACTCCACCAAGTGTCTCAAACCTACAATTGAGCCCTTCAAATCCCGTTACAACAGACACATTGACACTAACATATTCCTACCAGGATTCAGATGGAGATGCTGAGAGCGGCACTACAATTCATTGGTACAAAGATGGAGTTTTGGAGAGTTCTAGGAACAACCAAAAAACAGTACCTAGTTCTTTGACCACCAAAGGTGAATCATGGAATGTAACAATTATTCCTAGTGACGGAATAGACAATGGTACTGCAGTCGACTCATACTCAATAGGTATCGACAACTCGATTCCAACAGTATTGAGTGCTTCAATAACCCCGTCCGATGCAACAGAAAGTGATGACCTCACACTTGGCTGGAGCTCGGCAGACGCGGATAACGATGTACTTTCTAGCCAAACAGAGTGGTATGTTGATGACGCAAAGGTGTCTGCTTTTGACGGAGACATCACGATTCCTTCTGTTGCAATAAGAGATGGTGATGTTTGGTATGCAAAAGTGAGAGTTAATGATGGCGAAGTTGACAGTGCTTGGTTTACAACACAAACAATCACAATCGGAAGTGACAACACTCCTCCAACAATGACTAGTGTATCTCTAAGCGGGCCATATACTACCCTCGATGATTTGGTGGCGACTGCATTGGCAAACGATGATGATAATGATCAACTAACATATGATTGGGAATGGGCAGGGACTCCATTCACTACTGACACATTACCCGCATCTCAAACAAGCAAAGGAGAATCATGGAGCGTACGATGCAGAGTGACTGACGGGTCGGTTTGGTCAGCTTGGATGGAAAGTAATAGCGTGGTTATTCAAAACACAGCCCCGGTTTTACTAAGCGTTACTATTGACCAAGACACAATATTTTTCCAGAATGAAGCAACTTACTCATTCGAGGCTTCCGATGTAGATGGGGATACAGTGTACGCCAATGAGATTTGGTCATTAGATGAGGATGTACTAACTCTCACACTTTCAGTTAGCGATACAGAGATGAGCCAATCATCTTCCTTATCAGACACAGTAATTGTCGTTAATTCTCCTCCTACTGCGTCCTATGATGGGGCAACAACACAAGACGCATTGACCGACCTCAACCCAACTGTGACAACTTCGGATGCAAATTCAGATTTAGTTACAGTCTCATGGCAATGGGCTAGAAATGGATTTACCACTGATTACAATCAAAGTTTCATTCCATCATCTTCCTTAGGTGCAGGTGATGTATGGACTGCTTTGGTAACTCCGAACGATAGCATTGAAGATGGACAGGTTTTGTTAATCGAAATCACGATTTCCAATACCGAACCGGTTGCTGTAATTACTTCTCCAGAATCTTTGATACAAGGTTCAATGGTTACATTTTCAGCGGATCAGTCGACGGATGTCGACGGTGCAGTAGTGAATGCTATCTGGAGTGTTGATGGAGTAGTTGTACACAATGGCATGACTTTCACAACTATGATGAGTGAACAGATTTCTCTCCAAGTAAAAGTGATAGATGATATGGGCGCAATGGACACAACTTCTCAAACAGTTGATGGAGAATTACCACCATATGCAGTGAACGTTGTAGCAAGTAAAGATGGAACTGAAGTACTAATCACGTGGGATGGAACAGCCAACGAATGGGCTGTTCTGCACAATGGTGAGGTGATTGGAATCACAACTTCAACTACTTTCAGCCATTTTCCAACAATGGAAGGAAGTCATACCTACAATGTAATTCCAATTGTTGATGGACAACAGATTCAATGGGATAGTGAAGAGTCAAAAGACTCTGTAGAACTGAATTCTAACAACGTGCCAGAAAAGCCCGGACCAAGTGAAACTGCTGGAATGATATTCAGCATAATTCTTCTACTTGTAGGCGTTACAGGCGTCGCATTATCGTTCATTCCAAGGAGGGATTGAATGAGGTTAAAAGTCGTAATTTTGTTATGCATATTGTTGCTGTCTACAACAGTTTCAACGGCTAATCCTGGTGGGAAAGGAGATGATGTCCGCTCTCGCGATTGCGCAGGTTCGTGCCACGCCTCATCGTCTTCTAATGGAGTCTCAACTGCTACACTCAACATAATATTCCCGCCAGAAGTATATGCAGGACTATTGATTGAAGTGCAAACCTCAATCGGTTCGGTGGATGTAAGTTCCAATAATATGGTTGGAATGGCACTTTTGATAAATTCAGATGGAGCGAAGGATTTGCCTGCCAACGCTGGATGGGAAATAGTAACAGACCCAAATGGCGGCATGAATAATTATGTCGAAATATCTGACTCCTTTTCTTCTCAGAGCCCTGTGAATAGAAGTTGGACACTTCGAGCGCCTTCAGAGCCTGGTAATTACGGGTTGTATCTAGCGGTACAACATGGAACACCGGAAGGAGGGGTTGCGATGAGCGGAATTTCAGAAATTAAATCTGTTCAGGTCGAAGAGGTGCCTGAGAATCTTCCACGCCTATCTCCTGATTGGGAACCAACCAATACGAGGGGTCTTGGTGAAGAAACTACGATCATACTTGAAACCATGAATACGGATTCAGCCACAGTCGAACTGATGAATGGCGCAGAGGTAGTTGTAATTCCAGTTGTTGACAACCAATTTACAATTCCTGCTGCAGTAAATCCAGGTATAGTTCAGTGGAGAGTAATTTTGGAAGGAGAGGGGCCGACACAGACCTCTCCTTGGTTTAGAATTACGGCTCAAGAGCCGGCTTGGGGGGTCGATGAGACAGCATTGTATCTACAGAGTGTTGCCCTTTTCCTCTTGTGTGCGGGATTGGTCATTATGCAAAGGCCGAAGAATGAGGATATCATGAAGAATTACGATAATACAGAACATGTTGTATCAACAGTTGGAACTATTCAAGATACAGTTTCCGAAGAGGCCCAATCCCCTCCAATACCGGCCGGCGGAATACCTGAAGGTTGGACTACGGAGCAATGGGAATACTACGGGCATGAACATTTAGAGAAGATAGAGCGAGGTGAGGTTTGATGATTTCAGCAGGAACAATTCATGTAATTTCCACCGAGCTGACAATTGGTATGTTCGCTCTTTCAGGAGTCGCTTTCTTACTCTGTATGATACAAAAAGGACCAGAATCTCGCGAAGCAGTAGCTCATTGGGCTTTGCTAGGAGGACTAATTGCAACTCCATTAGCGATAATAAGTGGAATAAATGCATCTCCAGGAGATGGAATAGATAATCCATTATTGGCTAACAAGATGCTTCTCTCTATGACTTCTGCAGGTTTAGCAATAGGAGTTCTTGTTAGAAGAAAGATGGGTGCTGCTGTAGATACTCGTCATGCTGGTATTGGAATGGCATCGGTTGGACTTATGTTGACCACTGCTGGTATGGGAGGGGAGTTTTCCAGAGGAGAAACTCTTCTACTCTTTGTACCAAAGGAGACTGTAATGATATTTCCATTATGGGCAAGTATCGTTTTGATTATACTAGGGATTGCAATCCTAAGTAAATCAGCCATAGAGCATAGAAGCTGAAGAAGGACTTGGTTCAGAATCTGCTCCTTCCATCATGCCCCTGATTTGCTCCTCTAATTGTTGAGCCTCTTCTAGAAGTGGCCCATGATCTAAGTCGACTACTGGTAACATTTTGTTTAGATGTTCAATGATAACTGCTGCTGCTCTAGCATCGGGGAATCTTGGATCGGCTTCTACCATTATACTCATGATATTACGCCCTCTGCTACCTCCTTCACTAAGCATTGCACCAGTAATTCCTTTGATGACGCCTTGTTCGAGCAGTGGTATTTCCATCTCTTTCAATAATTCAGCCATCTTTGGTGTCGCAGCCACTCCTAGGACATCAACATCGGGGGTATCTTCGTACTCAACCATAGGTTCGTTTCCTTGTAATCCACCTTTCATTCCTTTGCGGGCGAAAGCATCGATTAGTACGCCCATAGCGGCCTTTTCACTCTTCGACCAAGCGAATATTTCACTAACAATTTCGTGCACTAATGGTTCGGGAACTATTAGTTCACTCATCAGCAATAGGACCTTATCGCATCCTTCAATTTTGCAAATTGGTTTACCCGAATATGCTCTGATAGCAGGTAGAGGCACTCCATTTTGCACTAAACAAATGGCGGGTAATTTTGGATGAGCAACGCCACCTACGAATTCAAGTTCGAGATGATCGATTAGAAAATGTGCAACTACGCTGGAAACCATTCCAACACTAGGAAAGCAACACACTACCAGTGCATCCTCAATATCAGCACTCTTGTCAAGCCAAACCTTTGCTCCTTCCATAACCTGAGGACAACACACTCGTGTATAATGTCGTCCCCTTCGATGCTCTAACATAATCCCAAGCGATTTGAAGGTGAAGTGTATAGCCCGTATATGGGCGAAGAAAGAGCACACACACTCTCTCCTTCTGCGTGGAATCGTTTCGAGACTTGCCCTAGAATGTATTGGCTGAGTAGGCAGAAGTTGCCAAGAAAGGCAGGAATGGCGGCTAGTGTTGGTACAGCCGTACACGCTTCAATCGAGGATTTGTTACAGGTCGACTTATCGCATCTGAAACCTAGTGATACGCGATGGCTTCCTAAATTAGCTGAAGATTATTTGAAAACAAGATGGGAAGAAGAGAAGGAAGTTTTCTTTGCAACTCCTAGGCGCCCGATGTGGAAAGAGAAGGAATGGGATAAGGCCAAGAGAATGCAAAGGGGGGCAATCAAGATGCTACTCGAGTTTGTTGGTGCAAAGGGCCTAACTCCACTGAAGACATCTGTGGCGATTTGGAATAATTTACTTTCCAGAGTAATCGCAGTTGAAGGAGAATTACGGACTAAAGATAATCGATTAATGGGCCGGCTGGATATGTTGTTTGCTGATGTCGGAGAAGATGGCAATCTGAATGGATGGATTGTTGCAGATCTAAAAACAGGGCGCGCTCCTGATGAAGATTTGAAGCCAGAAGTTCAACGACAATTACTCCTTTATCGCGACATCTTGTTGTCGAATAACCCGAATGCACCTCCGGTCAAAACCGAAGGTTGGTATACAGCCAATGCGACTCGATATACAGCAGAAGGTTCCTCTGTAATGGAATCTGCTCTAGCTGCATGGGAGGCCACCAAGCCTAGCGAGACTCCTTTGAGTGCAACTCCGGGGCAATCATCTTGTGGAGGGTTTTGCGATTGGAAAGCTTGGTGTCCACACTGGTGGAATTGGAGGGCAGAAAATGGAACATTAGGTAGTGGCGATTTCTCAGATTCGGTAATTCTCTTACATCATTTCGACGATAACAATGGTTCTGGTGTTGCGGAGATTTGTGAACCTGCTAATGCCGAAGGTAGGCCAATGCCCACCGGTTTACAAGTTCCAATAACTTTCGACGGCCGAGGTAAAGAAGCTCTTCAGGAATTGTTGTCGACCGGCCACCAAGGGCCGATTTTTATCGGCGGTGCAATGACAAATAGGGATACCTGGAGGGTTGGGCATTGGTGCGACGTACTAGCTTGGTCACCAATCCCTGATGCTTGATATAAACTCACTAAGAGTATCCCTTGCCGATTCGTCTTCAATGCCATTAGGAGATAACAACCAATCCAAATATCTTGGATCTTCTTTTCCAATAGTGTGCAAATCTTTCCCACGATGCCTTCCAAAGCCAACGATATATACTCCATCGTCAATTTTTATTCTACCTTGCTTGTCTAGAGAATCTAAGTCGCCTAAGGACCGCCCTAACTCGCTTTCATCCTTACGGACCTCGCCATTGATTAGCCACTGCTCAATCTCTTGTAATGAACGCCTGAAGCTCGACGGGTGGTCTCGCATTAATTTCCAAAGTAGAAGTAGGCTTGCAGCAGCATCAGCAGCAGCATCATGGGCATTGGATAAATCAATTCCATTTCTTGCACATTGTGCGCCTAAGTTATGGGGCCGCGGCACCTTCAATCTTCGAACAGCTTCCAATGTGTCCAAGACAACCAATGGCTCAGGAGGTACCATTCCGCATCTGTAATATTCATTTTGCAGTAACGGCATATCGAATTTACGAGCATTATGGCCTACGATAACTGCACCATCCATCAATTCGAAAAGTTCTGATGCATAGTGTTTGAACACAGGCTCACCACGAACTTTCGAATCGTATATCCCATGTACTCTTGACGCCCCGGATGGAATTGGCCTCTGTGGGTTGACAAGTACGTCATAATGAACAGTTTCCCCATTATCTTCTGCACCGATTAGGGCAACCTGTACAATACGATCATTTTTGGTTGAAATCCCTGTAGTTTCTAAGTCGAAAGCGAGGACTTTGTGCCCCTCTAGAATATCAACCATGGCATAGGGTAAAGTCCGACCCAAATGAACATCACTACACAATTTCTATTTCTGCGGTAGTGGGAGGGCAACATATGGGCATCAGAGATTGGTTCAAGAAAAAGGCAGACGAGCCGAAAATTCCAATGGAGCAACCAATACAATTACCCGAATTAGACAAAGACGCCCTCTTTGCAGAAACACTCTCAGCTCTGGACTCTGATGAAGTTGAATTAGCACCCGAGATTATAGTTGAAACCACACCCGAGTATGATGCAGGCGAAGTAGATGTTAGTGCACTATTAGATGACGAAATGGAATCTAATTATGACTTAAACACGGCTGAAGATTCGGAAAAAGAAGACATGCTGGCAGATGCCAAGATAATCGGTGACCTTCCAGAGGAAGTTGAAATCTAATGTCATAAATCCTATCCATATAGGGGGCATTATTAGATATGAAGCGTTCTAGGACAACTTATGGACACAAAGAGAGGCTTGTTACTAACAGCCTTACTTTTGGTTCAATTATTGGCTGGCTGTACTAGTGTGTTGGATGATACCGTAGACCCAAGAGCGGTTTTGATAGCATCACCTTCAGATATTCAACAAGGCGAGGAAGTTACTTTTGATGCACGAGATTCAGATGCAATCGAGGGCGTCATAACAGAGTTCAAATGGGACTTTGGAGATGGGACTGAGATAACAACACTTGCAGGGTTTACGTCTCACCAATTTGTAAAGTCGGGCCAATTCAATGTCCGACTAACAGTAAGTAATGACCAAGGTGGGACAGATTCCACCAGTGTCATGGTACGTGTTAACGGAGCACCAGTACTAAATCTCTCAATCCCAGAAGTAGTTCGCAGTGGAGACATCATTCTCCTAGATGCTTCAAGGACGGTAGACCCAGAGGGTGCGCCGATGGATTTCTCATGGGACCTTGATTTCTTAGAGGATAGCGATGGAGACGGAGATGCTAGAAATGACATCGACTCAACAGAAGAGATGGTTTACCTTCCTACCGAATCAAGTGGTACAATTCTTGGTTCAGTAACCGTTGATGACAGACAGGGCGGTTTTGCTACTGAACAATTCACAATCGAAGTACAAACACGCCGTTACAAGGTGTCCTGGGTACAGAATACTCTTGAATGGGATTATGACGATTACCTCGACCAAGGCGAAAGTTGGAGTGATAATATGACTCCAGGCGACGGAGCTAGGATAATTGCCTATGAGGCCCTTTTAGAGTTAGATCAAGACCTAATTCTGCCACCAGATGATTTTACACTTTCACTAAATATCGTGGATGATGGATATCGTAAGAGTGCTGAAACAAGCCCGGGCAATATCACAAGAAACGAGACTACAACTGCAGAACTCAATGCTAGTAATTTGAACCCAAGTGGAGAAGAAGGAGTGTTTGAGGCAGACAGCGAGGAACAACTACTACAAGGTATCCTGAACGAACCGGGCGCTCGCTTTGGCCAAGGCGAATGGATTTGGACAATCGTAGCTCAAAGTGCTAACCCCGACTCCCAATTTCCAGGTCAGCCAGATCCAGATACAGGCAATGATTGGAAACTAAGTATTGTTATTACTATTCTAACTCCGGTGCTTACCGAAATAGCTTATGAGTAATCAACTGAATTGAATTGGTTGAACTGTTTTCCAGTTTGCATTAGCCAATTTTTTGGCCTTTCCGTCAGCGATGATTGGATGAATTTTATTCAATCTTCCATGCATCCCCTGGACACTGAATTTCACACGAAGTTCGACCTTGCGCTCACGTTCTGCGGCCTCAAGTTGTTCGTCATCCAGGTCAATACTAGCCATTTCTTCGCCCGATGTTGCAGAAGACACTGAGAACCTGTTTCCGACAACATGAGCCACTGGTCTGAAATCCATATCGTCGGGATTATTCATCCAAACTTCTAGGTCAATGGAAAGGTAATCGCGGACGTTGGCGCGCTTGATATTGATGGAATCTACCATGATGACCAAACATGCCGAGAGGGCGGCTATTCAAAATCTCTCGCATTATACCGGGACATTGGGTATTCGCCCTAGTGTTTGATATGGGTTGAGTGAAATGTGCAAATTATGTCACCACCAACAATTGGCCAAGGTACACAGAAGAAAGCACGTTTACAGAGACTTAAAGACGAAGTCAAGAGGTTCGTATTTGCTAACCCAGGATGTAGTGCACAGACCATAGTCGCTCACCTAAGTCATGATAAGAAATTAAGAAACCATGGATTAACTCCGAGGAAAATAGGCTTCTTCATTCCCCGCCATCTAAAAGCGCATCTAGTTTGGTGGCAAGATCATGTAGCTGGAAGAAGAGTTTACGGGCCAGAAGAATGTGATTAATCGACAGTCTGAAAGAGTTTCATCTCTGACATCGTATTATGGCTGGGGTTACGGCATACTTCGATCTCGACGGCACCTTACTTGATGCATCGAGCGAAAAAAGCCTTACAGCACTCCTTTCGAAGAGAAGGCCTTGGAGAATCCCCCTTGGCGCGACAATGTGGTCGCTAGGGTTTATTGGAAATTTATTGCGAGCCAGATCTGTTTACGATGCCGCTAGAAATAGGGGCCATCTTGCATTATGCAACTGGGAAACACTTCGCCAATTGTCATCTGAATTAGTGGAATCAAAATTGTCAGATAGAGTGACTAAAGATGCGATTGAGAGATTAGATTGGCATCGAGAACAGGGGCATCGGCTCGTATTGGTTACTGCTACAGTAATGCCTATGGCCCAAGCAATGGCTGACCATTTAGGAATGGATGAAGTCTATGGGTGCGGTCCTGAAGAGATGATAGGCATCATGAGCGGCTCCGAGCGGGGATGGAGCGTACCTAGGCGTAAAGGAAAGGTCCCAATCGTACAAGAGGATGCCAAATCTGTGGGGCACGATTTAGCAGATTGCTGGGGATATGGCAACACCCATGCAGATTCTTTTTTCATGTCTATTACTGGAAATCCAGTCGCTGTAAACGCTGAAGGCGGACTGAAATCTCTCGCAAAAGAGAAACAGTGGACTCAATTTGAATGGCGCGTATGATGCGCCCGTCGCGCTTAAATGGGAAAGGCAGGTCGCCGAGACTGCACTGGCCCCATAGTGTAGCCTGGATATCACAGTGGCTTGCGGAGCCACGAACCCGTGTTCGAATCGCGGTGGGGCCGCTCTTACTCTTCTTCTGTGATTACAGTCATATTGGGATCTAGTGCTGCTTTAGCAGCACTATTGAATAATGGTAATGCTGCTAACGAGCAGCATATAACCATGCATAACCCGCAAAGGTAACCTAGAATTTTATTTGCTAGAATAAGGCTTTCAGGTAACATTTGTTGAGAAATAGTATACAATTCATAATTTGCATATACTCCACCTAATGCGGCAACAAGACTGCCACTGATTGCTAATTTAGAACCTAGAGATTTCAATCTGAATAGCATTACTCCTCCAAAAACAATCAATACGGCCCCAGTCATTACTGATGCCCCACGGATGGTATATGCGCCACTTTCGCGTGCTTCATCATGATAATCTTGGTATTCCTCATCAGTGATATTGTCTCCATTTCCTGTTCTAACGTTTGTCAAAAGAGCATCCAACTCCTCTTTAGTAAGATCTTCAGATTGTGATAGTTGAATATCACCATATGCTGTGAATCCCATCGCTAGTGCCCCAAAGATGAGCAATATTGCAATTGTTTTCGGGCCTTTTTTGTCCGGCTTGGGAGAAAACAAGGAAGCCGGTGGCGCGAGACCGTCATCTCCACTCATGCGTATTGAGAAATCATCACTCATGCTTACAGGCCTCCAATCCATTTCGCAGAGCATCTGGTATCACTAGTGAAGTCATGTCTATCATGCTAACACAGACAGTCACTTGTTCACTAGACCAAAGCAACTCTTTGTTCTGATTGTGGAATCTGTATTGCCAAGTGCAGGATTTGTTTCCGACTTTTGAAATCCATATAGTCGCAGTGACAGAATCGCCATACCTGAATGGTAAGTGAAATTCGGACTTGATGTCAACTACTGGGAAACCAATTTTCATTTCACCAATAATATGTGAATAATCAAAACCACATATTTCATTCCAAGACTCTTCAAAAAAGCGATGTGCAAGATCGAATATTCTCGGATAGAATGCAATCCCTGCCATGTCTAGCATTGGGAAATCCACCCGTCTAGTCAAACGAACTGCCATGTGCCTTCGTGCAAGAACCACTTATTCAAGCATCCTCGGGCTTGGGCCATTTTTTGGCCAGTACTTTAGCAAGGTCATCATCCAGTTTAGCATTCCACCAGTCGCTTCCTTGCCATATTGCATACCTCCCTCGTATGCCTCGGATGTCCGCTCCTTCGAACGAGCAATTCCTGAAGTTCGAAAGGTTTAATCTAGCTTTTCGGAGGTCAGCGCCCCGGAAATCACAATTGTCAAACGCGGATTTCATTAGGTCGACCTCCACCATTGAAGCTCTTCTAAAATCGGAATTTACGAAGTTACCTTCAGTTAGATCAGCCTTATCGAGAATGCTTCTTCGGAAATTAGACCGAGGATGATTTCCTCTTCGCAATAGTTCGTTAGCATGATTCTGGAAAGACCAATCTAGAGGTTCTTCTTCCTTGTCGGTACTACTGCCCGACATTACCATTCAATCACCATCAGTATCGACTTCGCTTGTCGAGATGTGCGCGACCTTCAGGTGTAAGAATAGCATACCTGTTTTTCTCTTTTGCAGAAGGAGGGGTTACTAGGAAACCCTTCTCACGTAGCCTGTTGAGGTATAGTGAAAGGTTGCCTGGGGGCTCCAAACCAGCATCAATAAACAACTGATCTATTACCCGAGGGGGGCTGTCATTGACACCCTCTACATCTCTTAGATATTGAATGGCACCGAGAACCTGATCCGGCTTTCGGATTAAACTACAGTTTTCGATGAGTGCCCTGAAAGCAGAACCCCGTTCTGGAAGCCCTGCTTCTCGAGCAGCATCTACAGCGGCCTCAATTGCCCTCTCTCTTGCATTGCGTATACGCGACAGTGCGATAGACCACGTATCATCCTGCCTAACTCTAGTGAGGCGCTCATCGACACCCGTCTGCGCACCTGAAAGGTCAATCTCAACATCTCCTGCACGAATCAACACTCTTGTATCGTCTTCCATGTAATCACCTTAATTCTCCACACTCGCCTTGAATTACAAACTGCGTGTATCTGAATGTACATTCCTCAAACAAATGAGTATTAAAGGCCTGTTTGCCTCAGTACGTAATGTTATTACAGCCCCTCATTAAATAACATTACGGCTTAAAACATATACTACCTAAATGATAATTTCTTGATTACACGGGGGATAAGGCACTTGAAGGGGCGCCATATTCAATCAACTACCCGGGTGTTAAAATGAAGCGTCTTTCTCCGTTTTTGCTTACAATTCTATTACTGGTATCCTGTTTCCCGATGAACTATGTGTCAGCATCAGGAGAGACTACTACCATTTCTTCATTTACAGGTGGTTTTGCAAGTGTTGAAATTGATTTACAAGGAGGAGCTGCAAACACCTCTGCATCGATTGAAGTTCCTCGCAATGTTACTTTCCAATCATCATTTTTTAATCTGAATGTCGATCACTCCGATCAATCTCCGGGCCAAGTATGGGTCGATATCGACCAAGATGGAACATACGAATGGGATTTTAGTAGCACTGGATATGGTAATATCGGTCACCAAAACGAGTTTTCTGATGGAAATACTTCTGTTACCACGCAACTGGGTACAGGAAGTAGCCAAGTCCCCGATATATTATTGCCATCTTTGGCAACAATCCAATCTTCAATGTTGAATGTTAGTTTCTCCCCCCAGGTAGGAGGTGGATACTTCCCGATAGGATTATTCCAACAGGTTGTTGAATCTGATATCGACGGGGATGGACTTCCCGAGCCTGTATTTCTGTCAGCAGTGAATTCCACCGATAATTCAACATCAATCGTGTGGGCAGATTGGACAGCAAATGGAGTCACAACATCAACTCCGGTTATTTCATGTGAAAATGCAACCTCTTTGGCAGTAGGGGATTTGAATGGTGACGGCGACCAAGATATCGTGGCATTCTCAACAATTTCTAGTACAGCATGTGTACATATAGCGAATGGAACATCGTTTGATCCTGTTCTTAACCTCTCTCTTTCTAGTGGTCTAATCTCTGCTCAAATCCATGATATGAACAATGATGGATTAGACGATATTGTCACAATCCATTCAATGGGGGTACTAGAATTCAACACATGGTCGAATACATCTTGGAGTTTAACATCGAGCTCCAGTACAGTGGTTAATCCAAATGGAACCATCGGTGTGCCGGCTAATCTAGTATCAGTATATTGCGAAGATTTCTTTTCTAACGGAAATGATTCTGCTTTGGTAATGGACGACAGCGGACATTGGACAAATTGGGCTATTTACAATGGAGCATGGACAGGGCCACTGAACAGTTTCGATGGCATCAATAGTAATGAAATCTTAGCTGATTTAGACGGAGACGGCGACCTCGATATAATCGGTAATGGGCAAATAGGTTACACAATTATTACCAATAATGGAACACAATGGAATTCCAATAATTTCCTGGGGCAAGTCGAGTTAGTATATTCTGCGATTGGCGACTTTAATGGCGACGGAAATTTAGATTTGTTAACTCCAATTACAGGAAATAGCGATGGTTCGGCTTTGACTATTGAAGGAAATATATCTCATAGACAGATCAATTCTTCAAGTCTTGGAAGTGTAGAAAGTTATACTCTACAACCATGGTCCATGCCTACTTCAATAACCACAATGGATATGGATAATGATGGGGTATTAGAACAAATTATTGGTGCCGGTGAATTGGATAAAGGCGTATTCATTGGAGGATGGCACAGTATCGAATTAGATGCTAATAGTGATGGGGTATCTGAGATGCAAGGCACAGGCTATGCAGGGGATTCTTTGAATGGCCTCGGGCCTTTGGTTATGGAAGACGAAGAAAATAATATCAAATATGAATTAGCTTCAGATTTGTTTAATCTACCGTCTTCTTCTGATTCATATGGAGTCTCAATGGCTATATTTTCAATGGGGGTAAATAGTACTGGAATGGGCGAATTTACCTTCTCTGACATGGATATAGGATATGATTGTAGTTTCATTGTAGATGTTAACCCCCATGCTACTACAAATTTAACCAACGTAATGAATTTGGGAATGAGCGGAGGAGTTGGCAGCTACACACTTAGCATCCCAGTCAATTCAACTAATGCGGGCACAATTTCAGTGAGCAACATCGCTGCAGTTTATGTTCAAGGTGCGCCTAATTTGGCACTACCTATCCAGCCAACTTTGGTCTTAGACTCAGCAACTAGTGAAGAAGTAGCCTTGTCGTGGGACGAGGTATTCGATTTCGGAGAGGACTTTATTGAGTTTGAAATATTCAGACTCGAGACGGCAAATGCTACACTGTCACTGATAGATGTTTACAACACTTCCAGAATTAACACTATTTTCGACTCCAATATTTCCGTAGGGTCAACATATTGGTATTCAGTTCGTTCAGTTCATTCGTTCGGAGTAGTATCAAACATGTCGAATACGGTCCAGGTAACAGTTCCATATCCTAACCCGCCATCGGCAGTGGAAGGCATTGTATTCGGGGATGTAGAGAACGACGAAGGCGGAGTCCTATCGGTATCATGGAACTCTTCAGTAGAAACAATTGACCGTTACGAAATCTATCTCGAAAACAGTTCATTCAGCAGTATTTCTGGACTGACAAGTATTGCTAACGTTTCATCACTGCATAACTCAACAAACCTCACCGGGTTGGTAGATTCCGAGGAATATTGGGTGGCTGTTGTAGCTGTTGATCAGTACGGGAATTCCACAAGTGCAGTAATTTCAGTCGGACCAGCATATCCGCGAAACGATGTTCCGATTGTTCTGGATTACGAAATTATAGTAACATCAGAAATCAAATTGGGAATGCCTTTTACATTAGACATAATTCTTCAAAATGATGTATCGGATATAGAAAGTGGTAGCATATTAGTTTCAATGGTAACTACTTCGGGAGTATATCCTATTTCGACTAATTGGGATGGAATTAATCTAACAAATTTCGGGGATTTGGGCGTCTTTACTGATGATATTTACGGCGAAGTTACCTTTTGGGCAAACTACAGTGGATTTGCAGGCGATGCCCAAAGCCGAGAGGTTTCATCAAAGTCGGTTTCAGTAGATTGTACAGTATTTGTGGGGGCAACAATCTCTTCTCCCGAAAGTGCTTATGCGCTTGATTGGGATAATGAAACCGATGTTCGAATTAACATCGCAGCCGACAACTTGCAACAGTCCACGCTTGTTCAAGGAGCGACCATCACATGGTCAATTCATAACAGCAGCACCAACCAATCTCTCTCAGGGACAGAACAATTCAGTGATAGTTTCACCCAATTCCTAATTAATTTCCCTGGAGGAGGCATAGTGTTCGTAAATATAACCGGACCCGAGTGGATAAGTACGGGACAGGGTCCGTTAGAAATCAACCTAATTCCTTATGGAGCGAACGTTGAAGAAAACGAAACCGAAGATAATGAAACCAATCAAACAGAATGGTCTCCGAGTGTTATGAACGATGTTACTTTGGATTGTGGGCAAGTAATAATTGACCCATCAGTAGTTCAAGAAATTGATTGCACTATCACGAACACCAATAATTACAGTATTCAGATTTCACTAGAACCGGACGGTTGGTCTCAGTGGTCAGATTTCATCGTATTCGAACCATCTGCGGGCCAAGGTGAATTTGTACTAACGGATATGGCTAGTTCAGTAATTGAAATCCGAGTAGATGTCTTACAAAACCTCTCTGAGAATGCACTTACCAATGGTTTGATTCAAATAGACATCAGACAAGGCCCTCTGGATTACACATCTCCTGGAGATAAGCCAGTAACCTTTGAAGTTCAATGGACATTGATCGGAGAAGAGCCAGTCGTAATTACAGACCCTGAAGACAATGATGAACCTGATAAAAAGTCAGATACTGCAGATTCAAGTTCTGGTAATAACATGGCGATTTTCGGTGGCATTGGCGCTGTTGCTTTGGTTGGATTAGTAATATTCATCGTTTTGAGAATTAGAAATAGTGACCTCGACGAGTGGGGCGAAGAAGATCTAGATATGAACCCTGAATTACAGACAGATAGAATTTCAAAACCTCTTCCAGTAGGCGTTGCACTTGATGAATTTGAAGACAAGACAATTGTTGATGAAACTCCTGACAGGCCAGATTTCATAACCGAGTTTGATGACGATGACGACTATGTCGAAACGCTCGAATCAGACGAAGAAGAGTATGAACACGAAGAATCTGAGGAATCTGAAGAGGAGTATCAAGACGATTCAGATGATGAATCTGGAATAACTGTTGATGAAAACGGAACAGAATGGTATGAGGACGAAGTTGGAGTCTGGTGGTTTAGAGACGCAGGTGAAGAAGACTGGTCAGAATTCACTGAGTGAGATTCGTAATACCTTTGAATGAGTCGAGCGGAGGAGATTACATGGCGGGGCAAGCATCGTATGACCTAGTTCTACACAAAGATGCAGATCCACGTACTGGTGGTGTAGCGATTTGTGGCTTCTCAACAGTCGGAATGGTCGGAGTTATTGCGGCATCGCATGTTATCAGTCAACTGGATTTGACTCAACAAGGAACAGTTCTAAACTCGGAATTCCCAGCAATGGCATTAGTCCATCATGAGGTTCCAAAGCATCCAGTCAGGGTCTATCAAGGTAGCAATGTGGGTGTATTCACCGCGGAGGTAAGGTTTGGTCCTGAACGCGATGTACTGTTCGCAAATACAGTTCTAGAATGGTTCACTAAGGGCGGCTTTGACCAACTCATCGTTATTGATGGAGTCGCTCGAGAGAATCTCGATGATAGGGATGGTTCATTGTATGGAGTTAGTGCTTCTAAAGTTGGAAGGAATCGATTAAAGAAATCGGGAATCGAGCCAGTAAGGCAAGGCGTAGTTGCAGGCATTGCAGGGTATCTTATCGCCGAAGGAGATCGTTTAGGTCTTGATATTACAGCCATACTAGCAGACTGCAATCCAATGTTTCCAGATGCTAGAGCTGCGGCGTTGGCAATAGAAGCAGTTAGTGAATTGACAGAAATTGATATTCCTCTTTCATCACTCTTAGAAGATGCTAGGAAGATAGAAGATAGTGTTAGGGAAGTGTTTGAAAATTCGCAAACAATGTTACCAGCACCGGATGATGAAATCGATCCATCATTCAACTGAACGAGTAACATCGAGAACCGAATCCCAGTCTGCATTTGTTGCAAACATTGCTTCAGGCATATGACAACGCGCCATTTTGAACCCAGCATGTTCAAGGCCCGATTTTATTTTCTTCATCGAAGGGATTTGTCCTACGCCAGCTGCAATACCTAATTGATCAACTGCAACTAGCAAATGGTCTTGTGATAATAATTCAGCGGATTCAGAAATATGCCGTACGGTTCTTTCAATCTCTCTTTGAGAGTGTTCGATATCGACATTGTCCCATCCGTCTGGATAATCTTCATCCCTTCCAGAGCACAAATTAATTGCTTTTTCAGCAGTCATTCTCCCGGCGATATCTGCATCAAATATAGGACCGGTCCACATCGGTCCAGAGAATTTACCATCTGCTTGTTTCGAGAAATGATATGGATTTGAACGAATGCGGTATCCAATATTTTCCTCCCAATTAGACGCCTCTTCCTTGGACCTCTTTAGCAACACACTTACACGCACATGATGTCCATCAAATAGAGATAGAATCGGATGAACGGATTTATCATGCATTGCAGCAATTCTGGCAATTGTGCCTAAGAGAATTCTTGTGGCATCATCATGCATGTAAGAGTCAGTAATTCCTACAGCGCCGTATCTTCTAGCAGCACTAGTCTTTGCAGAACCACATAGCGCAGCAGTATCGGTAGCTGTAACTTCCAGAACTCCAACTCTAGAAATCGCTTGTATAGCGGCATCAAGGAAACCCACTGGTGAGCCGAAAGGATCCAAATCAATCCATTGAAAAGGGGCTTGAATCATCAACTTGTTAGCATCGCCTTCAATCCAATGGATTCCATCTTCGACAACACCTTCTTGTTCTCTAGCAAATCTACTCGGCTCAGGAACCCACTCCAATTCATCGCCGACAGGATTGGCTCTGTGCGATTGACGAGCCCATACTAAGGCTTCAGAATCCAAATCATTTGCAGTAATTCGTAAAAGCTCCTGAGATGGAATTTCCTTTCTCCATCTTCGGGGTCTTACGCCAGTTGCACAAAGAGCATCTAGCGCTCTGATAGTTTTCCCTTCAGGGACCAACCACCCATGTTCAATCGCATCTGCTAACAGCATTACGGAACGGGTTCTAGCAGGGGCCATAGCTGGATTCAGAAAACCAGCGCCTGTTTTTGCAGCAGGGCCCCTAGGCATATGTGACGGTTTAGGTTGATGATTACGAAGATGGACAGAAGTCCTTCCTTCTAGCCAGATATGTCCCGGCCAACCTTCAGGTTCCATATTTAGTCCTCAATAGTGTTCGAACACAATATCTGGATTAGCGTGTGTAACTTTGTGTCCGTTGTCAACAACTTCACCGATAATTGCACACCCTGGCATTCTTTCTTCTAGCCATTCGCATACAGATTCTGCAACGCTTGAATCAACAGCAATTATCATTCCACATCCCATATTGAATGTGCGATGCATTTCTCTATCTGTGACATTTCCATGTTGTTGAATCCAATTGAATTCAGGAAGAATAGGCAAAGGTTCCGATATATTCCATCCTAATGAGTCATGTAGTCTTAGAAGATTGGAAAGACCCCCGCCTGTAACGTGGCATATTCCGTGAATTTCATTCGTGGAGCACGGGCCGTCTTGAATCAAATCAACGACTGGGTCGCAATAAATTCTAGTTGGGTTGAGGAATATCTCACCAAGAGTGATAGGGCCTTCATTGAACCTCTCAATACGCTCTTCATCTATGCTAAACGGAGCGCTGTCTTCCCATGATGCACCACAATGTGAAACAACATTTCGAACTAAAGAATATCCATTTGAGTGAACTCCTGAAGAAGGCATACCGATTAGCACATCACCTTCTTTCAGATTAGCGCCAGTGATTTCACTTCCTTTTGCTAACCATCCAAGAGCAGTACCAGATAGGTCAAGTTCTGTAACAATTCCGGGAAGACTCGCAGTCTCTCCGCCAGCAAGAGTAACTCTTGCTCTACGGCAAGCCTCCGCTAGGCTAGCACCAAGTGCTGCATGCACCTCAGGGTCTGGCTTTGGAACTGCGATATAATCTACGAATGCAATCGGCTCAGCACCAACGCACAACAAATCGTTGACATTCATTGCCATACAATCGATTCCAACTCCTGCCCATTGATTCAATTTTGTAGCGATTGATAATTTTGAGCCAACACCATCTGTGGCCAACGCCAAGTAATTATCTCCAAATTCAACCAAACCGCCAAAACCACCCGGAAGGTCAACAGGTGCTCCGGGGCTACCTGGCTTTCTAACCGAACGAGATAAAGCACCTACTAAAGCGCCCACAGCATTGCCTTCGAGATCAATGTCGACACCACTGCCAGCGTAGTCGAGGCCCTCTGCCATGACACTTGCCAATCATAGGACTCTCATCATGATACCGATTGAATTTGATTTGCTATCCAGGGCAAGGATAGGTCGAGCCTGTGATCAATTCCACTATGAGTTCCAGGAAACTCTTCCCATTCGTGAGGTATTTGCAACTCATTCATTCGGGAATGCAGTTGCCTTAACCCGTACTGTATGTTATACTGGTCTGAATCACCAACATCTATCCAGCAAGCAGGCAATTCCCTGTGGTCTTCGATCATGTTTAGGGGGTCCCATGCTCTCCATTCAGCCCATTTGTCATCATCAAAAATACAATTTTCATCAACGGGCAGTGTTCCATCACTGTATGTTGCGGCCATGGCGGCAATCATCAGAGTATGGAAATCATCGCCTTTCAAAGACTTTGAATTCTTAACGTAATCCAAAAAACCAGACATTCCTCCGTGGCTATTGATTTGAGTTAGGGTACTGCCCATCTCAATTCCGAATAATAGTTCAAAACCACAATCTCCAGAATGGCAAGCGACAGCATTCCAGCAATCATCTAACATTCCTCGAACTAGTGATCCGTAACCTCCACTGGATTTTCCAACTAGCCCAAATCCACTGACATTATATCTCGAACTAATCTCATTACGAAGATCGTCTTTTAGCCAAGTACCCCAATCTCCAATAATTTCTGAATCAATAAATTGGTTACCGCCTAATGAAGTGAATGTGTCTGGCATTACGAGTATCGAAGGAGGCATAATTCCGCTCTTGACCAAGCGTTCATGACGTTGCGGTAGGGTTTCACTAAATGCTCTCCAATTAGCCCTGGCAAAGCCGGTTCCTGTAAAAGGGGCGAGATAAATAATACAGGGCAGAGGTCCCCTTCCCCCGGGAGATATGTGTACCATTACTTCTCTTTCAATAGGGTCTCCAATTTGATTTTTCAAATTAGGTGAAGAAAAAGAAAATCTTTCGATAGTTCCTCTGATGGGTTCAAAAGAGTGGGCGGGCATGAACCTGCGATGGGCTTCAAGGAAATGTGCTTGGCGGTATTCCAATGGAAGCCATTGGAGGTTGAATGATGCGATTAAATTCCAGTGGAAATGAAGGGGAAGAGTTGTTGAAACTCAATGATTATATGCGGTCGACAACGGCTAAAGATGTCCGGTTGGGGGATTTACAATGACTATTCAAGAATTTGACTTACCGGCCAGATGGCGCTCACTTCTCCTTGATAATTACAGCGAAGCCATACATAATCTCGAAGTCTCTTGGCCAGACGTCCAGTCTTTGGTAGTATCATACAGAGATATCGAATCCTTTAATCCAGATTTCGCGTTATCAATTGTTGAAGAGCCTGAAAATAACACTCAAGCAGCCAATCAAGCACTGGGGCTTCTTCTGGCAGAATTAGGCTCTCCAAGAATCGTTGCATTTGTTCGAATAATCGAGTTACCATCAGATGCTCATCGTACAGTTAGACAACTTCGAAGTGAAGATTTAGGTTCAATGATTTCAGTGGATGCTATTGCTACCAAGATAGGCAGAGTTCTACCCAGAACCTACGAGGGGTCGTTTGTGTGTGTTGCTTGTGGCCATTCAACTAGAGTAAGTCAGCCAAATGAACAGGAATTAATTGAACCAATAGAGTGTTTCGAGATCGATGGTGGATGCGGTAGGCGCAAAGGTCAGACTCGTTTCGTTCAAAGAGTCGAAGAATCAATTTTGATTGACACACAATTCATCGAGTTACAGGAGCCACCAGAAAACCTCCGGGGTGGCGTACAGCCAGAGAGAATTCTTTGTATCGCAGAACATGATATCGCAGGACAACTAAATCCTGGAGATCGCGTCACTGCTAACGGAATGCTATTCGTTCGTTCTCAAAGAAAATCCGGGAAGGACACCCCTATCTTTGATATTTTTATGAGAATACACAGTGTCCAAAGAGAAAGTATTCCGCTAGAAGAAATCCAAATTACAGATGAAGAGGAGCACGAGATAAAGGAACTCGCCCGTCGTGACGATATTCACCAACTACTGACAAATTCGATAGCGCCTTCCATTTTTGGTATGTCTAAACAAAAAGAGACACTGATGCTCCAACTGTTCGGCGGAGTCGCTTCAAAAGCTAAAGACGGAACACGCCTAAGAGGCGACATCCATATTTTACTAATGGGTGACCCGGGGGTTGCTAAATCCCAACTGCTGTCTTACATGTCACAAATTTCACCAAGAGGAAGGTTCACTTCTGGTATGTCGGCATCTGCTGCAGGATTGACTGCAGCTGCCGTTCAAGACTCAGCAGCTGATGGACGCTGGACTTTGGAGGCAGGAGCTTTAGCACTGGCAGACTTAGGTTTAGCAGCAATTGACGAATTCGACAAAATGAATGAGAATGATCGTTCATCAATGCACGAGGCGATGGAACAGCAAAGAATCTCAATTTCTAAAGCAGGAATTAACGCAACACTTTCTACAAGGTGTGCAATTCTAGCAGCAGCAAACCCGAAAGCAGGTAGATTCCAGTCGGTATCAGAAGTACCATTTACACAGCAGATCAATCTTAAACCAGCACTAATCTCTAGGTTCGATGTAATCTGGCTGCTCACAGATCAACCTGCAGCGGACCATGACACAATGATCGCTAATCATATCATGAACAATCGTGCAAACTCTACTCCTGAAGTACTGATAGATCAAGGAAGTGCAGTCGACCCATCTAAGTCCTCAGCACATGATGGTTTAGATGAAAATAAAGGAATTGTCAATCGCGACCTTATTCGTAAATACGTTGCTTTTGCAAAGAGATCAATTCATCCAACATTATCTTCTGATGCTCAAAATTTATTGAGAGAATACTATGTTGAAACAAGGCGTAAAGGAGGCGAATCTCATGACTCAATCGCTATTTCAGCAAGAGCAATTGAAGGTCTGTATCGTCTAGCACAAGCATCAGCCAGAGTTCGTTTGTCAGAAGAAGCGACAATTGAGGATGCGCAGCGTTCGATTCGTCTTACTAAGACTTGGAGACATGAATTGATGGGCGAGAATTTCGACGAGACTACACTTCAGTCCGGTAAGAAAGCAACAGCCAGAAATCGAGAAAGAACCATCTTAGAAATTGTTCGTAGAATACACGCTGAAACGGGACAAATTGTTTCCCTAAATGATGTCCTAACAGAAGCCGGACGCAGCGACATTTCACGCGATGCCGCCGAAGATCTGATTGATGCGTTATGCCGAGACGGCAGACTGATGCGTCCAGGCGGATACGAGACACTACAGCCTGTATGATACGATGCGCTCATATCAATGAGGTTCTACAGGTGGTAACATGGAACCGGAAGGCGATGTGGCAACTCCTGCACTTCTAGACCCTGAAGGTCTAGGTTTCATGTGCGGAATTGAGGTTCATCAGCAGTTGGCAACAGGTAAGTTACATTCGCGCCAACCGGGTGTTTTACACGATATTACAATCGAGACACTGCCTGTGGATTGGCCTAAATTCTCCCGCCGATTACGTTCTGCCAGAGGAGAAGGCGGGACTGTTGATGTTGCTGCTCGATTCGAATCACGTCGAAACCGCTCATTCGTTTACTGCCAATCTCCAAATTCAGGACTGATTGAACTCGATGAACAACCACCGCTACCTCACGATAGTGATGCCTTAGATATTTCATTGACCGTATCTGGAATGATAAATGCACATCCAGTACCCCTTCTTCAGACAATGCGTAAGACCGTAGTCGATGGTTCGAATACTAGTGGTTTTCAGCGAACAACATTAGTTGCTACAAATGGAGTTTTGGAAACCGAAGGGGGACCTGTAGGGATCGATGTGTTATGTTTAGAAGAAGACAGCGCTCGTAAACTTGACAGTGAATTAACACCAGATGGTGAAATTGTAACATGGAATTTAGACAGACTTGGGATTCCATTGATTGAGATCGCTACAGCACCTGATGTAAAAAATCCAGATCATGCTAAACAGACCTCCATTGCTCTGGGAAGAACCCTCAGGGATACTCGGAGGGTTAGGAGAGGCCTTGGCAGTATTCGTCAAGATCTCAACGTCTCGATAATGTGTGGAGATAGAGTTGAGATTAAGGGTTGCCAGGATCTAGAATGGATTCCAAAAATAATCCGTTGTGAAATGGCAAGGCAATTACATTTCTATCGACTAGCCAATCAACTACGTTCCGCACATGGCTTGCCTGCATTGTCTAATGACAGAAGAGTAGAATCTCCTTCTGTACAAGAGGAAGTCTCCGGCATACTTCAATTAAAATTAGTCGATGTAAGTTCGGCTTTCGCTTCTTGTGAATCTAAGCGGGTCAAGTCGGGGTTAGAGTCAAAATCCGTAATGCTAGCTCTACCTCTGCCTGGATTTAATGGACTCATCGGAGTAAAAGAACTCGATACGGATGGGGCACAGATGCCAAGGCTTGGAAGAGAACTTGCAGGTGCTGCAAAGCTAGCAGGAGTGGCTGGTGTCTACCATTCTGATGAATTACCTGCCTACGGAATAGAACAAGAACACGTAGATGCAACCCGAAAATTATTGGATGGTGTAGACGCATTCGTGTTGTGCCTAGCCCCACAATGGCAAGCAGAACTCGCCCTTGAGAGCGTTTTGAATCGTGCTAAAATGGCATTTGAAAGAATTGCACAAGAAGTTCGAAACGTGGCGATTAAGAAGGGCTCACCCGAAGATGGGACAACAACGCCAATGCGGCCTCTACCTGGCGGTGCCAGAATGTATCCTGAAACCGATATACCGCCTTTGACAATTAGCAATCAACACTGGCAAAATGTCCTAAAAAACTTACCAATGACTCAGACGGAGCGATTGGAAAGACTTCGAGAGTTCGATATTAGCGGAGATCAAGTAAAGCAATTATGTTCAAGGGAGTTAGATGACCATTTCGTTGCACACAACAAGGGTTTGCCTTCTAAAGCGTGGGCCACAATGCTTCTAGAAAATGATGGTGATGTTGGTTTAATGGCACTAGTTTTGGCAGCTAAAGAGGAAGGCCATGTAACGAGGGAAGGAATGTCCGTATTGATTGAAGAGTTTACAGAACAAAATCCTAGCATGGAACAACTTTCCTCGAAGGCAGAACAATTAGGAATAAAGCCAGCAGATGCTGGAGATTTGATGTCAATCGTTGAGAAAGTTGTAGCGGGTAGAATCGATTTCGTTAAGGAAAGAGGGATGGGCGCACTCGGCCCTTTGATGGGCGTTGTCATGAAAGAATGCGGCGGAGCTGCTGACGGAAAACAAGTCAGTGCGTTGTTACGCGAAGTAATTATGAGGCATTCTTGATGAAGCGAAGTTTGGTCTTATCATTTCTTCTTCTGTGCTTACTTGTGCCTCTTTCTACTGGTGCAGACGAAGATAGAGGTTCATGGGAAATCGATCTTGACAACGGATATATCTCTACTAAACCAATTATTGTTGATGAACAAGTAATAGTTAGAACATCCGGGTTTTGGACAGGAGATGACCGGCCCCATGTTTACGCATTTGACATTGACACAGGTCATGAAAATTGGCGATTCAGGAATAACGACTCGACAAATCATGACATGAGCCCTTTACTGCATGTTAGTGCAGGTAATGGGGCATGTGGTTCTTGGGATGAAATGATTTTAGTCGGTTGGACAGATGGCAGAGTAACAGCTCTTGACATATCATCGGGCTCACTAGTTTGGGAGATTCAGACAGAAGTAGTCTCATGGGGAATAACAGGCGAGATGGCAGTTGACTCAGATAGTGTAATCGTCCCAACAAGACAAGGACTATCGAAGGTTTGCCTGAGCAATGGATTAGAATTACTCAGAGTG
>Ga0206677_10000644_pt1 | contig 33062 bp, 36 predicted proteins | sample M130m12015metaG_FD_155475 | JGI IMG/M metagenome (GOLD analysis project Ga0206677, IMG submission 155475) | Ammonia-oxidizing marine archaeal communities from Monterey Bay, California, United States - M1 30m 12015 | ecosystem: Environmental > Aquatic > Marine > Intertidal zone | place: USA...
ATGTAGCTGTTAATCCCTAGTTAAAAGAAAAAAGCCTATTAATTATAATTAAGAAAAACACTTTTTAGTAATTAATTAAATTGAGTCAAGAACTTCCTTAAATTGCTGGAGACCCAACTTACTAGAGTCAATTTTAAGATATTCCATCATTTTTATAATTTTAGAAGGACTCATATTATCCCCTATAACTCTTGCTAACCCTACTCCTATTTTTTTGGAATAACCAAATACAATAACTTCATTGATATCACTAGCATCTCCATTGTAGTAGATAGATACTTTTAATCCCTTCATATCCATTTTCATTAATTTTTTATACAAAGTTGAATTATTCAGGATTAATGATAGGTTGTTTTTTTCAATTTCATACGCTTCATTATTGTTAAGATACGGTAGACCTAATACGTTTACTTTATTAATACTTTTATAGGCATTTTTAACATCTAGGGGAGCTTTGTCTGTATTTAATTCTATTAAACTCATGGGAAGGTCTACTGACATAAAACCTGGTTTATCTTGCTTTTCAACGATATATGTTTGTACCGTTTTTTGTTGGTTACAAGAAATAAATAAAGCTAAAACAAATAAAATGATGACTGCTTTTCTCATATTTAATTCTTTTTGGTAATAGTATCTACTAAACTAGACATCTTGTTAATATTTATAGTTCCAGTCAATGAAATAATCATAGCTTTAGCCATCCCATTAGTTTTTTTATCAATTCCTTTAACTAGCATGAGAACTTCACTCACTAAATCTTTTGAAGATGTTTTTTTTACATAAATCCATACTTTTGAATCATCTTCTTTTAACCTCATTAACTCATTTAACTTTTTAATATTCACCTCGCTTTTAACCATATTCTCCATTTGAATTGCAATTTTAGGCTCATCGGTAGAGAATGTTTTAAACTCATTTAAATCATCAATCATTTTAAAGACTTTAGTCATTTCATTACTGTCCTTATCACTGTCAAAATTAAATTTTGATATAATCTCAAAAGCATCTTTACTTATGACTACAGACATAACTCCGTCCATGTCTTCTAATTTATCAAAAGTTGATTGTCCATAACTTAATGTTGATATAATTGCAAAAGCAATTAAAAGAATTGTTTTTTTCATTGTTGTTTAATTTAATTGATACTATTACTTGATTTTTTTAAATATTTTATAAACTGAATCTTCATAAACATGAAGTTTTTTTAATGCTTGATTTCCCTTTTTTAGATTTGTTGAAACTAATTTTAATACGTTGGTGATTTGTGCTAGATTTTCAGCTGCTTGTTTTTTTTGATTGTATTGATTAATTATAGTTAATCCCGAATACGTGCTTAACAATAATGTTATTGATGCAGCTACCATTAACCAGTTTCTTTTTTTAATTTTATTATTTAATTTAATTTTTTCGGTGTAAGTTTCATCATTGTTACTTTTAAAGTAATTAAAAATTAGTTGATATTCCGTTAAATGAGAAGCAACTTTATTTGAGGTGAAATACGTTCTTAAAATATCTTCCTCTTTTAATGTTGTCTCAGCATTTTCATATTTTACTAATAATCTTTCAATCTTGGTTAACTCCATAACTATGCTGTTTAGTAAGTTGTTCTCTAATTGTTTTTCTTGCTCTTGATAAAGAAACTCTAACGGCTGTTGGCTTCATATTTACCATTTCACAAATTTCTTTAAAATTATATTGTTCAACATCTCTCAATTGAATTATTATTTTTTGCTGATCTGGTAGATTGTCAATAAGTAAATGAACTCTATCTACACTATCTATGTATTCCAATTTTTTATCTAAACTTGTCTCTTTCTCTTTATAATTACCATGAATTAATGTTAAGTTACCAGCCTGTTTTGATTTTAGTCGGTCATAACAGTAATTTTTAGTCATCGTCATCGCAAAAGCTTCTGTATTTCTGTAGCTAGTAATCTTATCTTTATTTTTCCATAACTTTAATAATAACTCTTGAGTCGCGTCTTCAGCTTCATCTTTAGAAACTAATAATCTTTTAGCCAATCTGAAGACTTTATCTTTAAAGGGTAAAACTACTTTCAAAAAGTCAGATTCATTCATTTTTATAGTTTCTATGCTTAAATTATAAGAAAACTTCATCTCTTCGACGAAGTACAATATAATTTGTTACACCAATAGATAAAAAAATACTATTTATACTTAAATTGCGTTATTATTGTTATTGTAAAACAAGTTATGAAAGAAATAATACTGAAACCCCTTATTTTAATTTTATTTGTAAATATTTGGCTACAAGGTTGTGATAAATCAGAAAATGAATTAAACCCATCTATTGAAGTACAGGATTTTGTTTGGAAGGGTTTAAATGCTTATTATTTATATCAAGAGAATATTGATGATTTATCTGACAGACGTTTTAGTTCTAATCAACAATTAGAGAGTTATCTTAGTGGTTTTGATTCTCCTGAATCTATTTTTAATTCATTAAGAAAAAATTCAGATTCGAGATCATTGTTAATAGAAAATTATGAAATTTCAGATTCACCATTACCTCTAAGGTCATCATTTACCACAGGTATGGAATTTGGACTCTTTAAAGATCAAAATGTATTAGATACTATTATAGGATATGTATCTCATATTCTCCCCTCATCACAAGCATCAACAAATAACATCTCAAGAGGTGATTTTTTCTATGGTGTAATAAATGAGGAAACCGATACTATATTTTTAAGAGAAGATAATTACAGAACTCTTTTAATAGATTATCCTCAAGACACCCTTAAATTACTAATGGCATATTATGATGGAGATTCATTAGCGAATAACAATATAAGGGTAGATTTGGTAAAAAAAAATTATCAATATCCTCCTGTATTATTAAAAAAAGTGTTTAATCTTGGTGTAAAAAACGTGGGGTATCTTTTGTATAATAATGATTTTTCTGACAATTATATAGCAGATATAAATTCATCAATATTAGAATTTAAAAATCAATCTGTTAACGAATTAATTATTGATTTAAGATTTTCCATTGGAAGTCATTCTGATGCAAGAACTATGTCGGAAATTGCTTCAATGATTACTGGTCAATTTACTGATGAAATATTATTCAAAGAAAGTTGGAATGTTAAATCTCAAACTTGGTTTGAACTCAACCAACCTGATTCACTTGTTACAAAATTCCCAACAAAGCTTCAAGATAATTCAACAATTAATAGTTTAAATCTTACAGATGTTTATGTTATTTTAAATGGTAATAGTTTTTCTGGCTCCTCTGCTACAGAATTACTCATAAATAGTCTTAAGCCCTATATAAATATTCATGTTCTAGGAAATAAGACACGGGGAGATAATTTAGGAGCTATAAATTTATATGACTCACCTGATTATGATGCTTTTAATATCAATTTAAATCATACGTATTCTATAAGGCCTGTAGCTTTGACATTCTATAATAAAGATGATGAAACTTATAATTCTGGAATTAATCCAACTGTTTCATTATGTCCTTCGGAAGATCCGCTTAACCTTGGAAAATTAGGTGAAGTGTCAGATCCCCTACTCGGAGATGTGCTTCAATATATTACTACTGGAGATTCAGGGTTAAATCTCATATGTAATCCATTTGAACTTGAAATGATTTATAATTCCATAAATTCACAGAGAATTATTGATCAAGGAACTTTTATAAAACAAGATTTACCAAATTTAGGACGATAATGAAAAACATTAAATTTACATATGTAGTACTTCTATTAGTGTCACTCACATTTTTTACTTCTTGTGAAAAAAGTGATAACTATATGGCTAGTGAAAATGATGAAATTCATTTGTTCATTTGGAGAGCTATGAACAATTATTATTTATGGCAACAAAATGTTCCAGACTTATCGGACACAAGGTTTACAAACATTAGTCAATTATATGCTGAATACTCTAATTTTTCATCTCCAAGGGATTTATTTGAAAGTCTAAGATATCAACCGGGAGTTATTGATCGTTTTTCATGGATTGTTGATGATTATGTTGCCTTGGAAAATTCTTTTCAAGGAATTAACTTAAGTAATGGTATGGAGTTTGGTTTAGTTAGATATGCAAGTGATGCAACGAAAGTTTTTGGATATGTACGTTATGTTATTTCAGGATCCGATGCAGCTGCTCAAAATATAGCAAGAGGAATGTTATTCACAGAAGTTGATGGTGTCCAGTTAACAGAATCTAACTATAGAGATCTTCTTTTTGATGACAACACCAACTATACCATTAGTTTGGCAGAATTTAATGACGGGAATCCGGTTACGATTTCAACATCGATTAATTTATCAAAAACACAACTTCAAGAAAACCCTGTTGCAATTGTTAAAACAATTGATGAAGGGTCTAATAAAATAGGCTATTTGCTATATAATCAGTTTTCTAGCAGTTTTGATGGAGAATTAAATGCTGCTTTTGCCAACTTTCAATCAGAAAATATAACAGACCTAATTATAGATCTTCGTTATAATGGTGGTGGAAGTGTAACTACTGCTTCGTATTTGGGCGCTATGGTTACCGGACAATTTAATGGTCAATTATATTCAAAAGAACAATGGAACTCAAAAGTAATGAATGCCTTAGATGCAAGTGTTTTTGAAAATAACTTTACAAACCAAATTATTAATAAAGATCAAAATCAAAATATAATTTTACAAGAACCTATTAATTCACTTAATTTAAATCGTGTTTATTTTATTACCTCAGGGAGCTCAGCTTCAGCTTCTGAATTAGTTATGAATAGTTTATCATCTTATATAGATGTTAGTTCTGTAGGTAAAAAAACCATTGGTAAGGTTCAAGGCTCTGTAACATTATACGATTCAGACAATTATACAAGGACTGGAGAGAATTTAGCGTCAAATCACACATGGGCACTTCAGCCACTGGTATTAGAGATTAAAAATAAAGATAATTCTAACGAACCTAATGGAATTGAACCAACTGTAGTATTTCCGGAAGATTATAATAATCTAGGAGTGTTGGGTGAACGAAGCGAACCACTTTTAGATAGAACTATTCTTTTAATTACATCAGGTGGAAGATCAGGAATTAATAAAACAAACTCATTCCTTAACTTGGAGGAGATTAGTGACTCAAAGGCTATTAATCCTATGAAAAATAATATGTTTATAGAGCTAAAAAAATAACATCTTTTCTAGATGTCAATTATATCAGTTCTGAACTCACTACTATTAAGTTTATCTCTCTTATGAGCATATTCGTAACCAGAACTCCACCATTTAGACATTTTTTTTGCATCAAAAACTAATGAATTAGTTGTTAAAACTGTAGGAGTGTAATATAAATTTAACTCTACGTTATTTTGTTTGGCTGATAATTTACCAATAGTAATATTGTGTTTTTCAACATGCTCCATCATAAATTCTTGTATAGTAAATAATAATGAAAATGGATTCTTAGCTGGCATTCTATTAATTTGAGTAATCTCAGTTTCTAAAATAATAGCATCAATTACTTTTGCTCCTCTTTCAATAGCTTCTCTAATAGGAATTAAACATCCAAAACCACCATCACCGTATTGATACCCATTTTTTTCTAATAAACTCATAAAAGGAATATAATTACAGGAACCCCAAATCCAATCACAAAAGTCTTCATAACTATATTCCTGTATTGACTTATATTCTATTCTGTTTGCTGTAAAGTTAGAAATAGTTACAACGACCTCTTTTTTTTCTTCAAGTATAGTATCATAAATATCTTTAGTAATTTTTTTTGTGATTAATTTTCTTAAATTTTTACTTTCCCCAAAGGTTTTACTTCCTCTAAGAAAATTTAATAGCGTTGCTGAGTGTCTAATATTTACGATAGTTACTCCATTTTTATTAATAATTTTGAAAGGGTTAATATTAAAAATACTTCGTTGATTGACCCCTGTATATATAGTTTTAAGAGCATCAATTTCACCTAGTGCTAAATGTGAAACCATTAAGCTACCCGTAGATGTGCCTAAAAAAATATCATAGGTATTTTTCTTTTCCTTTAATAAATATTCAGCTACACCACCTGCAAATGCCCCCTTGCTTCCTCCACCAGAAATTACTAACGCTTTCTTCATTATTCAACAAATGATTTATGTATTTTCGTTTTATAAAAATACCAAAATGAAATCATTATTTGCAGGAGTTTTTTTATTTGTTTTTTTTGCGTCTTGTTCTAAAGATTATAAACCTAGAAAATTAGATAATGTATATATTAAAGAATTTAAGATTGATAGTACTAGTATTCGTACCCTTGTAGCTATTGATTCTTTGACAATGTATTATGCAGGATCTAATGGGCATATTGGTTTTACAAATAATGGAGGTGAGACTTGGCATACAAAACAATTAAAATATCAAGACTCTATCTCTCCTAATTTTAGAAGTATGGCATATAATGTAAATACAAACTTGGTTTACGCTCTTTCTATTGCTAACCCTGCTTTACTTTATCAATATAATTTCTCTGATACGCATATTGTTTATGTAGAAAAACATCCAAAAGTTTTTTATGATTCAATGAAGTTTTTTGATGCAAAACATGGTATTGCTATGGGAGATCCAACGGATGGAAATTGTTTATCTATTATACTTACAAATGACGGTGGTAACACATGGAATAAAATTCCTTGTGAACAAATCCCTAAAGTGGAAGATGGGGAAGCTGCATTTGCTGCAAGTAATACAAATATTAAAGTTTTGGGCAATACTGTTTGGATTGTTACAGGAGGTATGAAATCTAGAGTTTTTAAATCTATTGATTTAGGAATTACCTGGAATGTTTATGAAACTCCTATTATTCAAGGTTCTAGTTCGGAAGGGATATACTCTATTGATTTTTTTGATGAAAAAAATGGAATTGTTATTGGTGGAGATTATACTAAGCCTGAGAAAAATTTAAAGAATAAAGCAATTACTTTTGACGGTGGACAAACTTGGGCTTTGGTAGCAGATGGGCAAAACCCAAACTATAAAAGTTGTGTTCAATATGTACCCAATACTGAAGGAAAAGAGATTTTTGCAGTGGGTAAAACAGGGATCTCCTATTCTAATAATGGAGGATTAAATTGGGATGAAGTAAATAGTAGTTCTTATTATTCAATACAGTTTGTAGATAAAAATACTGCTTGGTTAACAGGTAACAACAAAATAGGAAAGTTAATTATTCCATAAAATGAAATTTAAAACTCTTTTACTATTTATAATAGTATTCAATTCATGTTCAAAAAAATCCGAATTTATAAAGGGATTTAATTGCGATGTTGAAACCTTTTCAAACCTAGAGAGAATTGAAGATGTGAAAAATTTATTTTCTGTTTATTATCCAGATCATTGGAAGACTAACTTCTATTATGATACGCATCAATCCTCAATTTTTACCGCAGACACAACGAAACAACTAAAAGAAACTACATTACTAGATATCACACATATTTCTAATAAAATTATTTTTGACGCTAATTTTTTAAAAAAATTTAAATCAAATTTATCTGAACTACAACTCACAGAAATACATGCAAACAAAATAATTTTTAAAGAAAAGCCTTCCTTTTATTCCGAAGCTACAGGGATGAATAATAATTTTAAATATTACGTTTTTAATCTCTTTATAAAGTTAGATGAAAATAATTATATTCACTCTAAAATTGAGGTTTATGGAGATGTGATGAGAGAGGAAAGAATTTGTAAAGGAATCAATTTATTAGAAAAAACAATATTTTAAGATGATAAATAAAGAACATATTACTAAAAGGTTTTTAAGTTATGTAACCATAGATACAGAATCTGATCCTAACAATCCTGCATTTCCAAGCACAGAAAAACAATGGGATTTAGCTAGATTTTTAGTTAAAGAACTAACAGATATTGGAATGAACGATATAACATTAGATGAAAACTGTTATGTGATGGCAACTTTACCTAGTAATTTAGACTATGAAGTTCCAACAATTGGATTTGTTTCTCATATAGATACTACACCAGATTTTACTGGGGCTAATGTAAATCCACAAATTCATCACCAATATGATGGAAAAGACATTATTCTTAACGAAAAAGAAAATATTGTATTAAGCCCATCTTACTTTGAAGACTTACTTCAATATAAAGGACAAACTATTATTACTACAGACGGTTCCACACTTTTGGGAGCAGATGATAAAGCTGGAGTTACCGAAATTGTTTCTGCAATGGAATATCTAATCAATCATCCTGAAATTAAACATGGTAAAATAAGGATCTGCTTTACTCCTGATGAAGAGGTTGGAAAGGGGGCTCATAAATTTGATGTTGAAAAATTTGGAGCAGAATGGGCGTATACTATGGATGGTAGTCAAATAGGAGAATTAGAATATGAAAATTTTAATGCTGCAGGTGCAAAAGTAACCATAACTGGGAAAATTGTACACCCAGGATATGCAAAGGGTAAAATGATAAATTCTATGACTATTGGAAGTGATTTTGTATCTAGATTACCCATAAATGAAGTCCCTGAATCTACAGAGGGCTATGATGGTTTTTTTCATTTACATCAATTTGAAGGTAAAGTTGAACGAACTCTTTTAAACTTTATCATAAGAGATCATGATCGTAATTTATTTGAAGATAGAAAACAATTTATGTTAGATCTAGTAAATAAAATGAATATTGAACTTGGTATTAATGCAATTGAAATAGATATAAGGGATCAATATTTTAATATGAAAGAAAAAATAGTTCCTGTAATGCATATTGTAGATATCGCTGAAGAGGTAATGACCGATATTGGAATCATACCATTAATAAAACCTATTAGAGGGGGTACAGATGGTTCTCAACTCTCTTTTATGGGGCTTCCATGTCCTAATATATTTGCTGGTGGTCATAATTTTCATGGAAGATATGAGTATGTTCCAGTTGAATCTATGATAAAAGCCACTGAGGTAATTATTGGAATTTCAGAAAAAGTAGCACTTAAATTTAAAAATTAGGACAATTCTGAATGACAACCTTTTACCCCTTTGAAAAATGCGTAAAAATATTCAAAATCTTTTTCTTTATTATCTGTAGTTTCGTAGGGTTTTGAAAATTTTATTTGCTTGTGTTCAAAGTCTAAAGTAGCCATAACTATAGGTACATTAGCCCCCTTTGCAATATAATAAAAACCTGTTTTCCAATTTGTTACTTTTTTTCGTGTTCCTTCTGGAGAAATTCCAAGACGAAACTCTTCCTTTTTCTCAAAAATTTGAACAATTGCATCAACCATATTACTATTTTGACTTCTATCTACAGGCGTACCTCCTAAAGCTCTGAATATAAATCCAAAAGGGCCTTTAAACAAAGAGTTTTTACCAATAAAATTTACTTTTTCACCAGAATAATTTCTAGCTAAAATAGCAATTGGAAAGTCTTTCCAGCTTGTATGCGGTGCAGCTATCACAACATATTTTTTTAAATGTTTAGGAAAGTCTCCTATTAATTTCCATCCTAAAATTTGTGTGAATATAAATTTTGATAATTTTTGCATCTTCAAATTTAAAAGTCATAAATTTAAGGACTTATTTTTAAATGATGATGGATTTACTTATTTACTTGATTATAACATTAACTAGTGTTTTTATTGGTTTATTTTTAGGGAAAAATTTAGTCAAATTGAAGTTTAAGAGTAAACATGCTGCTCTTAAAGAAAGAAATAATTTTTTAAATCAAAGTTTAAACGATGCTAATGATGATTTAAAAAGTACGCAACTTGAAAAAGAAGACTTAATAGCTTCTAAAACTCGGTTAGCTACAGAGCTAAAAAATTCTGAACAAAGAATAGCTAAAAATAAAGAGGAATTGAATACAATTCAAGAAAAATTCACCAAAGAATTTGAAAACTTAGCTAATAAAATTTTAGAGGAAAAATCAACCAAGTTTACTGAACAAAATAAACTAAACATAACTTCAATATTAAATCCTTTAAAAGAAAAAATAGAAGGTTTTGAAAAAAAGGTCTCAGAATCTCAAAAAGAAAGTGTTGGAATGCACTCTGCATTAAAGGAGCAGCTCAATAATTTAAAGGATTTAAATTTACAAATGAGTAAAGAGGCTATAAATTTAACGAAAGCCTTAAAAGGAGACAGTAAAGCCCAAGGTGATTGGGGAGAAACACAATTAGAAATTCTTCTAGAAAAAGCAAATCTTGCAAAAGATATTCATTTTACTACTCAAGGTGGTTATAGAGATGAAGATGGGAGATTAAAAAAACCTGATTTTATCATAAATTTACCTGACAAACGTCACCTTATTGTAGATTCTAAAGTTTCTTTAACCAACTATGAAGCTTATTTTAATGCTGATGATGAAGAACAACAGAAATTTCACCTTAAAAAGCATATTGAGAGTATTCGTAAACACATCAGGGAGTTAAGTGAAAAAAAATATGAATCTTTATATGAAATTAATGCTCCAGACTATGTTTTGATGTTTGTACCTATAGAACCTGCATATTTATTAGCTTTAAATAATAATAATTCATTGTATTTGGAAGCCTTAGATAAAAATGTTGTTATGGTATCTACTTCTACACTTCTTGCAACTCTAAGCACAGTTTCATCAATGTGGAGACAAGAAAATCAGAAGAATAACGTTCTAGAAATTGCTAATCAAGCAGGAAGGTTATACGACCAATTTGTAAATTTAACAGATGATTTAATTAAAGTGGGTACTCAACTTAAAACCGTACAAGGTAGTTATGACACCTCTATGAAAAAACTAACAGGTAAAGGAAACCTTGTAAAAAAAGTAGAAAGAATAAGAGAGTTGGGCGCAAAGACTACTAAAATAATGAATAAAAATTTATTAGACAGAGCTTCAGAAGGTTAGTCTATAATTAATTTCAGGACCTCATTTTTAGTTTCAGAGCTAAATCTTCCAATATAAACTCCTTTTTGATATTGACTTAAATTAATTTGATCATTGTTTTTTAAATTAATTTTTTTAGTGATTAACCTCCCTGAAATATCAAAAACTTGTAAACTTACTATTTCCTGATTTGCAACTGATATTTTAAAAATTCCATTAGCACTCGGGTTAGGATATATACTAAATGTAGTGTCTTTTAGGTTATTTACACTACTCAATACACCACTTCCTTCTTTAATAGTTATGGCTTGATTTGCAGCTATATTATTAATAATTTCTGATTCTCCTGTTGCTGTCCAAGTAACTTTAACATAATCAACCTCGGTTGCATTAGCTAATCCAAAAAACTCATAAAATGAATTTTGAGATAAGTACCCCTCACCTGCTAATGTGTATCTATATTGTGATTGACCACCAATATTTATTTCTATGGTATTTCCAATTCCATCTCTGTTAGAAATAACGCCCTCTAGTTTAACTTTCAACCAATTATTTTCGTTGACTGTTTTATTTGACCATAAAAAATTTGGCTCAATATCATTACCTACTATAATATCTGGTTTTCCATCATTATCAATATCACCTATGGCATTTGTATAACTTTTTCTGGTGTCTTCTTGAAAGCCAATATTTTCTGGAATAATAAATGTTTCATTATTTTGTTGGTGATAAAAAGCAGAGGATAAAAATGAACCAACACTTCCATCAAAGTCACTACTAACATACAAATCTAAAAGCCCATCTAGGTCTGCATCTAAAAAAACTGCACCCCAACCAACACTGTTAAAAGTGGTTGCTGTAGCTTCTGCAACATTTGTAAAAGTACCATCACCATTATTTCTTAATAATTCATTGCCTTCTGGTGTATTTGTAATGTAAATATCAAACCATCCGTCATTATTATAATCTCCAATTGTAGTTGTCATAGCGTTAATACCTATACCTGCACCACTATATTCAGAAACGTCATCAAAGGTTCCATCTCCGTTATTTTTGTATAAAATATTAAGATTATCAGGTTTATCGTTAGAAATATAAATATCTTGAAAACCATCTTTATTATAGTCGAAAATAATACTGCAAAATGATAGATGACTACTCATAGATAGTCCAGCTGAATCTGTTATGTCTATGAAAGTTCCCTCATCATTTCTGTATAAATAATTTCGTTGATCATCAGCTTCTCCATCTCTATTTGAGATAAATGCATCTAAATCACCATCGTTATCCATATCTGCAAAAGAAACACCATAAGTAAATAAATCTGTTTCAAAGAATCCAATAGATGAGGAAACATCTGTAAAATTCATATCACCATCATTTTTGTAAAATTTATTTACGCCTTCAAATCCTGTGACAAAAAAATCTTGATCACCATCATTATCATAGTCAATCCAAATTACTTGTTTTGTCTTAAAAGTATTTGAGATTCCATTTAGTGTTATTGAACTAAAGTTTCCATCATTATTTTTTAAAAAGTAAATTTCAGTACCCTCTTCAGTAGCAAAGGTTAAATCATCCCAACCATCATTATCAAAATCTGCAAAAGAAACTCCACCTCCCCAAGTAGATGATCCATAACTATAAGCTGTACCTATATCGTCTGCAACATCTTCAAAAGATATTTGGGCGCTTGTTATATTTACAAAGAAAAGAAAAGCAAAAAAAAATATTTTATTCATCTAAACTAAGTTAATGATATTATTCTTTGAATAAAGGTCTATGACTCATTAAATTGTGTACTTTATCTTTTACTGAATTCAAGATGCCTTCATTTTCTGAGTTATTAATAACTTCATCAATTAAATTAACAATTACAATCATTTCATCTTCCTTTAAACCCCTTGTTGTTATGGCAGGAGTTCCAATTCTTATCCCAGAAGTAACAAAAGGAGACTTATCATCAAAAGGCACCATATTTTTATTAACTGTAATTTCTGCCTTTCCTAGAGCTGCCTCAGCTTCTTTACCCGTAATGTTTTTATTTCTAAGATCAATTAACATCACATGGTTGTCTGTTCCGCCTGATATTAAATCATACCCTTTAGCAACAAAAGCTTTTGCCATTGCTGCAGCATTCTTCTTTACTTGAATCTGATAATGTAAAAATTCATCAGTTAGCGCTTCAGAAAAAGCAATTGCTTTAGCAGCTATAATATGTTCTAAAGGCCCTCCTTGATTTCCAGGGAAAACACCGCCGTTAAGAAGCGCAGACATTTTTTTTAATTTTCCGTTTTTTAATTTTAAACCAAAAGGATTATCAAAATCTTTACCCATTAAAATCAAGCCACCTCTTGGACCTCTTAGTGTTTTATGTGTAGTTGTGGTTACTACATGACAATGAGGTAATGGATCATTTAAAATTCCCTTTGCAATCATTCCTGATGGATGGGAAATATCAGCCAACAATAATGCATTTACACTATCTGCTATTTCTCTGAAACGTTTAAAATCTATATCTCTAGAATAAGCTGAAGCTCCAGCAATAATTAGTTTTGGTTGCACCTTTAGTGCAATTTCTTGGATAGTATCATAATTTAAAATACCTGTTTCTTTATCAACTCCGTAAAAATGAGGCTTATAAAGTTTACCTGAAAAATTAACAGGTGATCCGTGAGTTAAATGACCACCATGTGATAAATCAAATCCTAAAATAGCATCACCTGGTTGTATACAAGCGTGAAAAACAGCTGTATTAGCTTGTGAACCAGAATGAGGTTGAACATTTGCATATTCAGCACCATACAATTCTTTTGCTCTATCTATAGCTAACTGCTCAACAATATCTACAATTTCACATCCACCATAATACCTTTTGTTAGGGTATCCTTCTGCATACTTATTTGTTAAAACAGAGCCAGCAGCTTCCATTACCTGATCACTAACAAAATTCTCTGAAGCTATTAATTCTAAGCCATTCAATTGTCTGTTTTTTTCAGCTTTTATTAATTCAAAAATTTCTGTATCTCGTTGCATTGTTAAAATTTAATTAAGAAACTCAAATGTACTTAAAAAACGTTTTTAAGATGATAACTTTCCTTTATATTTGAACAAACTTTATTAACAATTTTTAATGAAAATAACAGCCAACAACCCAAAAAGAAAATCTTGGTTACAAGTTTATGATAATTCTGATTTTCCAATTCAAAATATTCCTTTTGGAGTATTTATCACAAAGGATGATATTATAACAATTGGAAGCAGAATTGGTGATTTTGCGATTGATTTAGGAGCAGTTCACCAACTAGGATATTTTGATGAAATCCCACTTACGGATGATATTTTCTTACAAGATAATTTAAATGATTTTATAGCCGACGGTAGAAAAACATGGAGATTAGTAAGAAATAAAATTGCTGATATATTTGATGTTACCAATGGTACTTTAAGAGATAACCCCACACATAAAGATAAAATTATTTTCAGGATGGATGAAGTAGAAATGTTATTGCCAGTAAGTATTGGTGATTATACAGATTTCTATGCGAGTAAGGAACATGCTACAAATGTTGGAAGTTTATTTAGAGACCCTGAAAATGCCTTATTACCTAACTGGCTTCATATTCCAATCGGTTATCATGGACGAAGTTCTTCTATAATCCCTTCAGGAACAAAAATAAAAAGACCTTTCGGACAAACAAGACCATCAGAGGGGTCAAATACACCAGGATTTGGACCTTCTAAATTATTGGATTTTGAATTGGAAATGGCTTTTATTACTACTGCTTCAAATAACCTAGGAGAGAGAATTCCTGTCGAAGAAGCTGAAGAATATATTTTTGGTTTGGTTCAGTTTAATGATTGGTCTGCAAGAGATATTCAAGCTTGGGAATATGTTCCATTAGGGCCATTTTTAGGAAAAAGTTTTGCATCAACAATTTCACCTTGGATAGTAACTTTAGATGCCCTTGAACCCTTTAGAGTTGAAAATCCAAAACAAGATTTTGAGCCACTTCCATATCTTCAAAATGAAGGAAAAGGAAGTTTTGATATAAACCTTCAAGTCGGAATTCAACCTGATGGTGAAAAAGAAACTATTATCGCTAATTCAAACTTTAAATATATGTATTGGACTATGGCACAACAATTGGCTCATCACACAGTCAATGGATGTCCAGTTAATGCAGGTGATATGATGGGAAGTGGAACAATATCAGGCCCTACCAAAGACAGCTATGGGTCAATGTTAGAACTTACGTGGAAAGGTCAACATCCAATTAAACTAAATGATGGATCAGAGAGAAAGTTTATTAACGATTTTGATACTGTTATAATGAGAGCACATTGTAAAAATGATAATATTAGAATTGGTTTTGGAGAATGTATAGGGCAAATCATACCTGCAAAATAAATCTTTGAATTTATGTCAAACAAAAAAAGCTTTCTGTATTGAAAGCTTTTTTTATTTAGGTATGTTTATTCCTCAACAGGAGGGTGACCATGAATCTTTTCAAAATCTTCATCAAAATTTGCTCTCAAATAAGCCTTTAGTTTTTTGCGATAATCCTCTTTTAACCAAGTAATAAAGTTATGTGTACTTTTGGATATACATTTAGAGTATCTATTAATACGATCATCTATTTCTTCACCTAACAACTTCACTAGAGCTAAAGAATCATATACATCTTCACTGTTTTCTATACATATTTTAGCATGGTGCACAATAGACCTTTCAAGAACTTTTTTTGAGGACTCGCCTGCTCTAATGGTACTTAAATATTCCTTTTTTATGTCAAAATAAAGTTCAGTAGACTTAGAAAACTCTTTTTTAATCTCTACAGGGAGTTCAAATCTAAATGTACCTTCTATTTCTTCATCAGATAAAATTGCATCTAAATAATAATCTGGTGCTCTGAACATTCTTTGCCAATCTAAATCTGCACCCCAGGCTCCAAATCTATGGAAGTTATTCCCTAAATCTATGACGTTAAAAGTTGTTTTGTTGTCTAATATTCTAGAACCACGACCAATCATCTGATAATATAAAGTTAAAGATTTGGTCGCTCTATTTAAAATAATAGACTCTATAGTTGGTTCATCAAAACCAGTTGTTAAAATACTGACAGATGTTATGATTGCATTTGGTGTTTTTTTAAACCATCTTAGAATAAAATCACGCTCTTTTTTTGTATTTGTATTATCTAGGTGTGCTATTGGATATCCAGCTCTTTTAAATGCGTGAAAAACCTGTATCGAGGTATGGATACCATTATTAAAAATTAATGTCTTCTTTCCCTTAGATGTCTCCTCATAAGCACTCACAAGTTTTGATAGCATATCAACATTTGTATAAAGATCCTCTGAAGACTTCACGGTGTAATCTCCATTAGCTCCAACTTCAAGAGATGTTAAACCAACATTATAAGAATACATATTTGCACTTGCTAAGTAATGATTTTCTATTAAATGCTCTATTGTTTCTCCTACATATAACTCTTTATAGTTTTCATACATAGGGAGTTTTATATTAGAACTTAGCGGAGTGGCTGTGACACCTAGAATAAAAGATTCATCAAAAAATTTAAAAATCTTGGTAAATGAATTATAGTGAGCTTCATCTACTATAACAAGACCTATATCAGAAATATCTAACTTATCATCAGTTAATCTATTTTTTAAGGTTTCTACCATAGCTACAAAACAATGATAATTGTCTTGATCATCTAAATTGGCTGTACTATTTATAATTTTATTAGGAACTCCAAATTCACCAAGCATGTTTGAAGTTTGTTTGCTTAATTCAATTCTGTGAGTTAGTACTAAAACTTTTTTATTATACTTTGAAATATACCGTCTTACTATTTCTGAAAAAATAACAGTTTTCCCTCCTCCAGTAGGTAATTGATATAATAAATGGTAGTCATTAGCAGCATTATCAAACCGCTGAAATATTTCTTCGATGGCAATTTTTTGATACTTATAAAGTTCTTTTCCTGAAGTATTTTTTACTGTGGTTATTTTGGACAAAATTTAGATAATTTTATTGAAAAATTTATTAAAGATATTTATTGATGTTTACTGAGGTAATATCATAATGTGAGGCATCTTTTACAGCTACCTCATTTCTAATAATTAATAATTGAGGTGATTGATGCTCTACTTTAAAGCTATGCCCTACTTCGTCTGAAATAGTTCTGAAACTAAGCAGGTCTAGGTAAAATACTTTTACATTACTTTTTGAAATTTCAAATAAGCTTTCAAAACGTTTTTTTACAATGCTGCTAATACCACATCGGGTTGAATGCTTAAAAATAAGAATAGTTTCAGATTTAGATAACTCCTTGATCATTTTTATTTGATCTAAAGAATTAAAGGGTATCCAATTAACAAAAGTTTCTACTTCCACTTTCTGTTTACTTCCCAAAATTCTATTAAATAACCCCATTGAAATAATTGTTTCACAAAAATACAATCTAAATATTAAAAAATAGTAATCAAAGTAGTATTAATACATGAATAAAAAAGAACATTTTTAAACAATAAAATTGTAGAAAATATTTAGGCTTAATTCTATTATTATTATATTTAGATTATCTTAAAAAATTCAAATAATGAAAAAACAAATTCTAACTTTTATCTTTTGCACCCTAAGTTTAATTTCCTTTGCCCAAGAGGTCACTACGTATTATTTCATTCGTCATGCCGAAAAATTAAGAATAGATAAAACAGATAAAAATCCAAATTTAAACTTCAACGGATACAAAAGAGCCGAGGCTTGGAGAAATGTATTTTCAAATATACCATTTGATGCTATATATTCAACAGATTACAATAGAACTAAATTAACAGCTAAACCAATAGCCAACAGTAAAAATTTACCCATTTTATTGTACAATCCAAAAACGATGTATTCTGAAGCTTTTCAAAATAATACAAAAGGGAAAACTGTACTTGTCGTTGGACATAGCAACACAACTAATGTATTTGTAAATAAAATTTTAGGCATTGAAAAATATGATGAAATTAATGACAATAATAATTCAAATCTTTATATCGTAACTATTTCTAATGGAAAGAGTTCATCTATTTTATTAAAAATTAATTAAATATAATTTTAATATCCTTTAAATTAATTTCAGAAATTTTTTCCAGCTCACCTTTTTCGAAAATTTTATCTAAATTTTCAAGTTTAATATTAGAATTTTTTGGTTTATAATTATCATAATCTACAAAACTAATTCCGGCAATAATATGTTCTTTACGAACCTCTCTAAAACGCATGCCACCACCGTTTGTATGAAACAAATAGGCAATATAACCTATTTTAAAATCTCCCTTTCTAATCCAGTAAATAAAAATATCATCGAAATCTACTCCCCCATTCTCTTTTGAAAAAGTGATTTGTATCTTATAATAATTATCTCCTCTAATTTTGGTTTCACCTAACAATTTCTTTTGCACAGCTTTATCATTTAAACCATAAGGTAAAATAGAAAAATAATGAACAGAATTAACAGACTCACTAAATTTAATAGCCATAGAGTCTTGAATTTTTAGAGGTTTAGAGTTTTTAATCCTTTTAAATCCAGAGTTTGATAAAATATCATTAATTGTATCATTATTTTTTGTAAAAACTCTACTTAATTCAAACATTCCATTATTTCTTACAGCAAAATAATTTTTATCTCTAAATTTAAAAGTCAATATGGAATTTGCAATTTTATCTACACCAGATACATTTATAGAAGTATCAATAATTTCATGTGCTAAAAGATTATTATCTATTGGTTTACAAGAATACAATAAAATTGAGATGCAACATGAAATTAATAAAGACTTCATAAAATGTTATTTGTTAAATAGTGCTTAAATATATACCTCAAAATTACGGTTATTAAAGCGTACTAAAAATGTATCTTTGTGAAGGTTTACATAAAAACTTCTATTTCTGAAAGTAATCAATGGCAATTCAAAGAAAAATAAACATACAAAATAAAAAGGCTCGTTTTGAGTTTGAAATTTTGGATAAATATACTGCTGGTATTCAATTAACTGGTACAGAAATTAAATCAATTCGAGAAAGTAAAGCTAGAATTACAGAAAGTTTTTGTGAATTTAATGATAGAGGAGAACTTTTTATTGTAAACATGTATATAGAAGAGTATTTATATGGACATCATTTTAATCATAAAACCACCAGTGAACGAAGATTATTACTCAATAAAAAAGAATTAAGAAGTCTAAAAAAAGATGTTGAAGCTAAAGGAAATACGATAGTTCCTTTACGTCTTTTTTTAAATGAAAATGGTTGGGCAAAACTTGAAATAGCTTTAGCCAAAGGAAAGAAAATACACGACAAAAGAGAAACCATAAAAAATCGTGATAGTAAACGTGATCTGGCAAGAATAAAAAAAACATTCAATACCTGATTTTTTTGATAAAGGTTTAATTTATTTATTATTACTTAATTATTATTATCGTTAATCCTATAAAATGCTGCGAGAAAAACTTTCAAATTACAATCTTATTCTAGCTTCAGGTTCTCCTCGAAGACAACATTTCTTCAAAGAATTAGACGTTCCTTTTACCATTGTCATCAAAGAGGTAAATGAAATTTATCCAGATCATTTGAAAGGAGTTCAAATAACAGATTATTTAGCAGATCTAAAATCTAAACGTTTTAATAATTTACAAATTAATGATTTATTGATAACATCTGATACTATTGTTTGGTTTGAAGAAAAAGCAATTGGAAAACCAATAAATAAAAATGATGCATTTAATATGCTAAAAAAAATGTCTGGAAAAGAACATGATGTTTATACATCAGTAAGTATAAAAGGAAAAACTTTTCAAAAGATATTTAATGATAAAACTAGTGTAGAGTTTGAAGAATTTACAAATGAAGAAATTAACTATTATCTAACAAAATTTGCTCCATTTGACAAAGCTGGAAGTTATGGAATTCAAGACTGGATAGGGTTAATAGGAGTAAAAAAGATCACAGGAAGCTATTTTAATGTAATGGGTTTACCTGTTCATAAATTATACAAAGAATTGCTAAAAATTGCTCAATAAGGTTTAAATAATAGTTTATTTTTACCTTGTAAATAACAACACAAAGAATGAAAAAATATACATACACAGAAATGAAAGACACTCGCTCTGGTTTTGGTGATGGTTTAACAGAGTTAGGAAAAACAAATCCTAATGTAGTTGCACTATGTGCTGATTTAATAGGGTCATTGAAATGAATGATTTTAAAGACAATCACCCAGAACGTTTCTTTCAAGTAGGAATAGCGGAAGCTAATATGATGGGTATAGCTGCGGGTTTAACCATAGGAGGCAAAATACCATTTACGGGTACATTTGCTAACTTTTCTACTGGTCGTGTATATGATCAAATACGTCAATCTATAGCCTATTCAGATAAAAATGTAAAAATTTGTGCATCTCATGCCGGATTAACACTTGGGGAAGACGGTGCAACTCATCAAATTTTAGAAGATATTGGTTTAATGAAGATGTTGCCAGGATTGACAGTTATTAACACTTGTGACTACAATCAAACAAAAGCAGCAACTATTGCCATAGCTGAGCATAATGGCCCTGTTTATTTACGTTTTGGTCGCCCAAAAGTGCCGGTATTTATGCCTACAGATCAACCTTTCAAAATTGGTAAAGCCGTCACATTAACCGAGGGTACTGATGTAACCATTGTTGCTACAGGTCATTTAGTTTGGGAATCTTTACAAGCTGCCGAAAAATTAGAAGCTGAAGGAATTAGTACTGAGGTTATTAATATTCATACGATTAAACCTTTAGATGAAGAAGCAATTTTAAAATCTATAGCTAAAACAGGATGTATAGTTACGGCTGAAGAACACAATAAATTTGGAGGTTTAGGGGAAAGTGTTGCGAGATGTTTGGCTCAGAACTGCCCTACTCCACAAGAGTTTGTAGCTGTTAATGATACTTTTGGTGAATCTGCTACACCGGCTCAATTGATGGAAAAATATAATATCAATGATGAAGCAGTTGTTAATGCGGTAAAAAAGGTCTTAAAAAGAAAATAGTTTATTCATGCATTTTAATTTAAAATAAAAATTATGAAAAAAATAATATTTACTTGTCTTTTATTAATTCTTGTAACTAAAAATTCGCAAGCTCAACTACAATTTGGATTAAAAGGTGGGGTTAATTATAATTCAGACTCCTTTGAAGGTGTTTCAAATGATGTATTAAATGGTGCAAAAACTAAGACTGGAATTCATACAGGATTATGGCTTAGAGCAAAATTACCAGTGATAGGTTTATATATAAGACCAGAATTAGTATATACTGAATTAAATAATAGTGTAAACTATGAGAGCCCATTTGCTGCTCCAAAAACTACTGACTTTAAATTTAGAAAAATAGATGTTCCTGTATTAATTGGAAAGAAGTTTTTAGGTATTGGCAATGTCTTTGCTGGCCCATCTTTTCAATATATCTTATCCTCAGATTTTGAGTTAAATGATTTAAGAGAGGTTTCTACTGAAAGTTTTTCACTGGGTATTCAACTCGGTGCAGGGATAGAATTAGGGCGTTTAGGAATAGATTTAAGATGGGAAAGAGGCCTGTCTAAAACTGAAACTGTTTTCGTCGATAATACAATATTTGATAGTAATTTTAATTTCGATAAAAGAGTGAGTCAGATTATTTTTGGAGTTTCTTATCGACTAAGTAAAATCAAAAAAGAATAAAAAAAAAGCTCTTGAATAATCAAGAGCTTTTTTTTTGATAAATATTATATTTAATTAATGTCTGGATTTAAATAATCCGGTAACGTTGGATTATTTGGATCATTAAAATCGTTTGTCGGATCACCATCAGCACCACCTTCGTCTTTTGTTAAAACCCCGTCATTGTCATCATCTGGGTCGGAGAAGTTTGGAAAACCATCACCATCAGTATCGTCATTTCTTGGATCTCCATCTCCATCAGGGTCTTCTAGTATTGATGGAACAGAATCTAAATCGTGATCAGTGTTTTCTATTAGATCATATAATTCTATATAAAACATCAAACTCGAACTTGGAGGAATTCCAGCAGTTCCAAATTTACCATAAGCTAATCCAGAGGGAATGAATAACACACCCTTACCACCATTTTCATAAGTGATTGGACCATTATTGGTAATATTTTCACCACCTTTAAAATTAGTAAAGCCATGAGACCATCCTCTGATCACAGAATTTAAAGTAAGCCATAGTGGATTTACTAAACGTTCATCAAAATCAATTAATTCAACTGTAGAATTAAAATATTGACCTTTATATTTAACTAAAACTGAATCAACTTCGGTTGGATAGCCTTTATCTGGTGTTGGGCTCCCTTCATTTTTTACAAAAACATATAGTTTATAATCAACATCAAAATCTGTTACGTCTTGTGTTAATAACCTAGAATCATTAATAAGTGCAGTAGCACCTGTAATCAAGGGTTGAACTGAATCTATTACATCATTATAATAATGATTTTCTAAAAAAACAAGAATAGAATCATTGTCAATCAATGCTTGTCCTTCATAATCAAAATCATCTACTGGCACTCCAAAAGTATCATCATCACAGGCATAGCCTATGAACAATATTGATAAACATAAAAATAAAAACTTTCTATTAAACATTTAAATAAATTTAGTGCTGCAATTTACCATTTTTATACCTTTGTAGAAAGTGATTATGCTTTTTTTAACTTTTTTATGAGAATAGATAAATATCTTTGGTGTATTCGTATTTTTAAAACAAGAAATATTGCAACTGAATCTTGTAAAAAGGGACAAGTTAAAATTGATGGCACTAATTGTAAACCCTCTAAAGATGTTTATGGTGGTGAAACTATTTCAGTTCGTAAGAATCAAATAAACTATAAGATTGAAATACTTACTATCCCTGAGAGTAGAATTGGTGCCAAATTGGTACAACAATTTTGTAAGGACGTTACTCCAAAAGAAGAGTTTGAAAAATTAGATTTACTTCAATACTCAAAAGATTATTATAGAAAAAGAGGAACAGGAAGACCCACAAAAAAAGACAGAAGAGATATTGATGATTATTATGAATCTCCAGAACAATAAATAAAATGGAACAAACAACTATTATTTTAAATCACATTCAAATTAATCAAAAAATTAAAAGGATTGCTTATCAAATATATGAGGCAAATAGTTCTGAAAAAGAGGTTGTAATTGCTGGCATACAAGGAAATGGTTTTTATTTTTCAACACTATTAGCCAAATCTTTAGATCAGATTTCTTCTTTAAAAATTTCACTTTGTGAGGTATATATTGATAAAAAAAATCCTTTAAACAAAATAACTACAAGTATTAAAACTTCTGATTATGAAAATAAATCTATTGTCTTAGTAGATGACGTTTTAAACTCAGGAACTACTCTAATGTATGGTATAAAGCATTTTCTAGGCGTTCCTTTGAAGCGTTTCAAAACAGCTGTACTTGTTAACAGAAATCATAAGAAATACCCTGTTAAAGCAGATTTTAAAGGAATTTCTTTGTCAACCTCAATTAATGAACATGTAGAGGTTAGTTTTGATAAAAAAAACTCAAAAGCTTTTTTAATGTAGTAAAATTCTAATTTCAGCTACAATGTCGTCTATTCCTTTAGAATTAATTGAAATACGATGTTTTGCTTTTTCATAATATACGCTTCGTTCAAATAAATGTTTAGCTATATATTCAATTAAACTGTCTTTTTTAAGTGAGGCTATTAAGGGTCTCTTGGAGCTGTTGATTTTTAACCTTTCATATATAGTTGTAACAGACCCCTGAAGGTATATGGAATAAACATCGGCTTCTTGAGAAATAATATTAATGTTGTTTGCATAACAGGGAGTTCCTCCACCTAACGATAAAACATAAGAATCATTTTCATTAATAAATTTTTTTAGATAGTTATGTTCAATATTCCTGAAATATATCTCACCTTTTTCTGTGAATATTTCTGATATGGTTTTATTTTCTTTTTTTTCAATATAATCATCTAAATCGGTAAAATTTTGATAAAGTTTTTTTGCTAATTGAGAACCAATTGTAGTTTTACCACTACCCATATATCCTAAAAGAATAATTTTCATACAAACTAAATTTACTTACAAATATCGATAAAAAATAAAGTAAAATAAGTGCTTTTCTGTTTGAATGCGTTTATATTTGCATTCTTTAAATAAAAGATAAGACCTGGTAGCTCAGTTGGTAGAGCATCTCCCTTTTAAGGAGAGGGTCCTGGGTTCGAGCCCCAGCCCGGTCACTAAAGAAAAAGTCTTTATTTTAATAGCGCACGTGGCGGAATTGGTAGACGCGCCAGCTTGAGGGGCTGGTATCCGTTTAGGATGTGGAAGTTCGAATCTTCTCGTGCGCACTTTAATACACTTTTTCACAAAACATTAACCATCCTTATTGTCTTTTAATCATTACTTTTGTTGAATGCATTTTAGAAAATTCCTCATACTATTCTTTTTTTTCCTCTCAATACAAGTTTACTCTCAGACAGATAGTTTAGTTGTTAAGATTCTAAAAGGTCAAGTAATAGACTCTGAAACAAAAAAAGCTTTAAGTGCTTCCCACATACTAAATCTTAATTCAGTTACGGGTACCATTACTAATGATAAAGGATTTTTTGAAATAACAGCCAAAACAAATGATACTGTAATGGTCTCTTATTTGGGACATTCTTCAATAAAGATTAAGGTAACAAATGATTTGTTAAAAGGAAATGAATTATTGATTGCTTTATATGAGAAGTCTGAAGAAATAAAAGAAATTATTATTAGATCCAGTAAATTAATAGGTGTATTAGAGGTAGATGTTAAACAGGTGCCCAAAGATAGATTTACCAGAATTAAAATTAATGGTATTAGGCAAACTTACGAAATTGCTAGACCAAGAGCAGGTGATTTTTCTTCACCAATTGCAGCGTTATTTCAGCCTGTTGATTTCTTATTTAAGTTATTTGGAAAAAAACCTAAACAACTTAAAAAACTTCAAAAAATCAAAAAAGAGGATAATCTTCGTAAGATTATGGCAGGTAAATTTGACCGAGAAGTGATGATGGAGTATTTAGAAATGGATAGAAATGACCTTATGAAGTTAATTTCAGATTGTAACTACTCCGAATATTTTGTCAAAAATGCCAGTGATTTACAAATGATTGAAGCAGTTCTTGATTGTTATGAAATATATAAGGCACTAAAAAATGGTAAAATAGAACGAAGTAGATTGCCTACAAAAAAAAGTAATTAAATATTAAATTGATTTTAATATCAATTAATTTAAAGTCTTTAAATAATAAAAAAAACCAGCTTGATAGCTGGTTTTTTTTTGTGAAGTGAGTTAAAATTATTGATTTCCTAATATTATAGGCATTCCACTTTTTCCAGAACCAATAATTACTACTTTACTATTAGGTGATTGAGATAATTTAATAGTAGCTTCAATTCCTTTATCCTGTAAAATTTTATCATTTAATGAAGCGCTTAGAATCCTGTTGGCATCTGCCTTACCTTGAGCTTCAATAATTTGCTTTTCTGCTTCTTTTTTAGCAGTTACCAATCTGAACTCGTATTCTAGAGATTCTTGTTCTTGTTTTAACTTACGTTCAATAGCTGTTTTAATTGTTGGAGGAAGTGTTACATCTCTAACTAATACCGAATTTAATTGGATATATTGAGGACCTAATATCTTTTTAGTCTCTTCAAATATCTCTGTTTGTATTGCATCTCTTTTTGTAGAATATAATTGTTCTGGTGTATAACGACCAACAACACTTCTAGTAGCAGATCTAATTGCAGGAATAATTACATCGTCTTCATAGGCTTCACCTCTAGTTTGGTGCAATAAAGCAACTGTAGCTGTTGTAGCTTGGTATAAAACAGAAGCGTCTAATTTAATTTCTAATCCATTTGATGATAATACAGACATCTTTTCTTCAAATAACTCTTGTTGTCTAACATTGTACTTAAAAACCTTGTTCCAAGGCATTACTAGGTTAAAACCTTCATTTAAAGGTGGTACATCAGTTACTACTCCTCCAATCCATTCATATAGGACACCACGTTCTCCTGAACCAATAGTAACTGCAGATTTTGAAATCAATACAATTGATGAAAGAATTATTCCTATTGTGATTAGAGCTCCTTTTGGAAATTTAAATTCAATTTGATTATTTGCCATTTTTTTTATTTTTAATATTTATGCTAATTTACAACTTAATGTTCTGTTTTAAAGCTGTTATATAGAATTATATAATAAAATCAGTAGGTATTTATACTTTACCAATATATTTTCTAATAATCCATTCTATAGATAATAAGGTTACAATAACCAGCATCATCCATGTTTTATTGATAAGATTGCTAGAGATTTGTTTTGATTTCTGTTCAATTTTAAATTGATCATCATTAACTAACTTATCTATAAGTAAATTGTAATTATCTTCAAAATATAACTCACCCTTTGTTTTCTTTGCTAACAGCCCTAATTTGTTACTATTAGCACTTGTAAATTGTTCTTCTACTAAAAAATCATTTACTACAAAATTCCCTTTTTTTGAAATATCTTGTTCATTAACACTCACTGTATATTCATATTTTCCAGAATCTAATGAATTTAAATATAATTGATAAGAAGAATCAGATAATGAGAAAGGAAGAATTTTCTTCTCTTTTGTATTTTTATTTAGGACGGTAAATAATAGTGTTGCTCTATTATCAAATTGAAAGTTTTCATCTATATAAAAAGCACTAATTAATATCTTCGAATTTATATTATATGAGGGCTTGATATCTATATCTAAACGATCTCTTATTTTCTTATTTGAAGCATACTGAACAATGCTCCCTATAAATTTATCAAAATTTATAAAAGAATTTTTCTTTTGAAAACTACTAGATCTCCATTTCCATATACCCTCTCCAAATAAAAATATTTTTTTCTGATTGTTTTCATTGGCTGTAACTAATAAAGGTCTTTGAGATGAATACCCATTAATATTTTGAAATAGTAATGTTTGATGAGGTATCATTATATTTAATTCTCCAAAATAGTCTAATAAGGGTGGGAAATTTTCAAAACCAATATTTTTTTGAGAAAAAGTAAAAAAACTATTGTTAAAAGATGCAGAATAATTCTCTAGCTGATTAATGTTCTTTTTTGTAATCCCTAGAGATTCATTATTGATGAAAGACCAATCTGTTTTGGAACCTGTAATTAACATAAAGGATAATTTATTACTATTTAATTGTTTTAACAATAAATTAAACTTTTCATCAGGTTGATACAGTATAATTAGTTCATAATCATTTATTTGATGTTTTTTACTTTTTATAATTTCTATATTAACTTTTCGTTGTTTGTCACGTTCTATGGCCTTCTTTAAAGCACCTAAATCTGGGTGATAAAAAGAACTTACAATTAGAATTTTAGATTGTTTATTATTAACTTCAACTGAAAAATTCTTATAATTATTTGCTTTATTTTTTTCATTTTCTAAATACTGTATTTTTGATTTATATACGTTTAATCCTTCTTGTGAAGCTTTTATGAAGGTTTTAAGTATTCTAGAATTATTTTTCTCAGTGAATTTAATTATTTTAGTATAAATAATCTTTCCGTTATTTTCTATAGAATATCGGAGTCTTACAGGTTGAACTCCATCATATTGTAAAATTGTTTCAACTGGAAATTTATTATTAATGAAACTATATCTATTTACATTTATTTGTGAAATTTTTACATCTTTATATTTACTGGTATCTCCTATAACTATTGGAAAAACAGGTTCTTTAATTTTGGTATATAAATAATCATTTCCTATGGTTTGATTACCGTCGGAAATTAAAACTATTGGACTATTTCTGTTTTTTTGAATTCTGGTAATTTTTTTTAATGGAATAGATATATCTGTTTGATTATCATTAAAATTAAATGTATCACTCAATTGGAATTTATTTCCAAAAGAATAATAATCAATATTAAATTTTTTATTTAGTTTTTTATCATTTTTTAAACCCTCTAAAATATGATTTATTAGACTGTCTTTTTTAAAGTACTTGATTGATGAAGAATTATCTACAAGAACAGAAAGCTTTGTCTTTTGAGAAAATAACACCTCTTCAGGTATTGAGGGATTTATTAGCAATAACCCAATTAAGAAAAAAACGAATGAACGAATTATTGCTAAAAGTAAGTTTATTTTAGTTGGTTGTTTAACCTTGTAATAGTACAAATAATAACCTAAAAAAATACTTAAAATTAAACCAAGAAGAATCCATATGATTAAATACTTTTCCAAAAAATTAATTTTGTCTGTAAGATATAAAAAAACCTAGACAGCAAATGAGTCTAGGTTATTTTATAAATACATTTTTTATTTATGTTAACATTCCTCCATCTACAGATAAGGTTTGACCAGTAATGTAACTACTCATATTAGAAGCTAAAAATACACAAGCGTTAGCAATGTCTTCTGGACTACCACCTCTTTTTAAAGGAATTGAGTCTCTCCAACTTTGAACAGTAGCTTCATCTAATTTTCCAGTCATTTCAGTTTCTATAAAACCCGGAGCTATGACATTGCTTCGAATATTTCTTGAACCTAATTCTAAGGCAACAGATTTTGAAAATCCAAGTATTCCAGATTTTGAAGCTGCATAATTAGATTGTCCAGCGTTTCCCTTTAAACCAACTACAGAACTCATATTTATAATAGATCCTGAACGTTGCTTCATCATTGGTCTGATAACTGCTTTAGTCATATTAAAAACAGATTTTAAGTTGACATCAATTACTTTATCAAAATCATCTTCAGAGATTCTCATTAATAAGTTATCTTTTGTAATTCCTGCATTATTAACCAACACATCAATACCTCCAAATTCTTTAAGTATTTCTTTAGCTAATTCTTGAGCGGTTTCAAATTCAGCTGCATTTGATTGATATCCTTTGGCTTTAATTCCTAAAGCGTTTAATTCTATTTCTAAGGCATTTGCTGCATCAACAGAAGAACTAAAGGTAAAAGCTACATTAGCTCCTTGTTTTGCGAATTCAACTGCTATTCCACGTCCAATTCCACGAGTAGCACCCGTAATGATTGCTGTCTTATTTTCAAGTAATTTCATAAGTTAATAATAGTTTATATTCAAATATAATTCTTTTTTCAACAAAAAATCCTCGTATTAAATACGAGAATTTTTATCAAAATAGCTTTAGTTCAAGTTATTATTTTAAAACACTAGCAATCATTTCTCCAATTTTAGCAGGTGATTCAACTACATATATGCCGTTTTCTGCTAAAATTTTCATTTTTGCTTGTGCTGTATCATCTGCTCCGCCAACAATAGCCCCTGCATGTCCCATTGTTCTTCCTGCTGGTGCAGTCTGCCCTGCTATAAAACCTACAACAGGTTTTCTATTTCCATCAGCTTTAATCCATTTTGCAGCTTCAGCTTCTAATTGACCACCGATTTCACCAATCATAACAATGGCTTCAGTATCATCATCATTCATCAATAATTCAACAGCTTCTTTTGTTGTTGTTCCAATTATTGGATCTCCTCCAATACCAATTGCTGTTGTAATTCCGTATCCTTGTTTTACAACTTGGTCAGCAGCTTCATAAGTTAATGTTCCAGATTTAGAAACAATTCCAACTTTACCTTTTTTGAAGATAAATCCTGGCATAATACCAACTTTAGCTTCATCTGGAGTAATTACACCTGGACAGTTTGGACCAACTAACGTACAGTCTTTACCATCAATGTATGCTTTTACTTTTACCATATCAGCGGTTGGAATTCCTTCTGTAATACAAATGATTACTTTGATCCCTGCATCTGCAGATTCCATAATCGCATCCGCAGCAAAAGCGGGTGGTACAAAAATGATAGAAGTATCAGCTCCTACTTTCTCTACTGATTCTTTCACAGTATTAAATACAGGCTTTCCAAGATGTTCTTGCCCTCCTTTTCCTGGAGTAACACCTCCTACTACATTTGTTCCATAATCGATCATTTGACCCGCGTGAAATGTCCCTTCACCACCTGTAAAACCTTGAACGATAATTTTTGAATCTTTATTTACTAAAACACTCATGTTATAATTTTATCTGATAATTGTGCAAAAATACTTTATTGTTTGAAGCAAAAAAAGAAAATTATCTTTTCTTTTCTTCCCTAATTAATCTCTTTAAATACGCTAACTCTTTTAACTTTTCTCGTGACTCTGATATAGGTGTTCCAAAATAAGTCTTACCTCCTGGTACTGACTTTGTTACTCCTGTTTGACCTAAAATAACAGCACCTTTTCCGATGGTAATTCCACTGTTAGTTCCAACCTGTCCCCAAAGCGTTACTCCGTCTTCAATGATTACACATCCAGCAATACCTGTTTGTGAGGCTATTAAACACTTTTTTCCAATCTTAGTGTCATGACCAACATGAACCTGATTATCTATTTTTGTTCCATCTCCTATCGTTGTATCTCCTGTTACTCCTCTATCAATTGTACAAGAAGCTCCAATATGAACGTTGTCTTTTACAATTACCCTACCTCCAGAAATTAATTGATCGAAGCCCTCTGGTCTATTCTTATAGTAAAATGCATCAGCTCCCAAGACAGTATTTGCATGTAATACCACATTATCTCCTATTACAGCATTGTCATATATAGTAACATTTGGATGAATCATACAATTTTTTCCTATCGTAACATAATTTCCAATAAAAACATTGGGTTGAATTATACTCCCTTCTCCAATAATAGCGGAAGCCGATATGGATTCTTTTGAACTAATAAAAGGATTGTAATGTTTTGTGATTTTATTAAAATCACGAAATGGGTCGTCAGAAATCAACAGTGATTTTCCTTCTGGACATTCAACTTCTTTATTGATTAAAATAGTTGTTGCGGCAGATTCTAATGCTTTTCCATAATATTTTGGATGATCAACGAAAACAATATCTCCATTCTCTACAACATGAATTTCATTAATGCCTGAAATTTTAAAATCTTGATCACCCACAAATTTTGCATCAATTAATGTTGCTATTTTTTGTAAAGTTTGTACAGTTTTAAATTTCATTCAAAAAAGCTTATACTTTAATTCTTTCCTGATAAGTTCCTTTTGAAGTTTCAACTTTAATTTTATCCCCTTCATTGATAAAAAGAGGAACATTTACAGTAGCTCCAGATTCTACTTTTGCAGGCTTAGTTGCATTTGTAGCTGTATTGCCTTTAACACCGGGCTCTGTATGAATTACTTCTAAAATAACACTGGCAGGCATATCCACAGATAATGGCATATCATCTTCAGAATTAATGACTATAGTTACTGTCTCTCCTTCTTTCATTAAATCTGGAGAATCTAATGTGTTTTTTTGTAATTCAATCTGACTGTAATCCTCATTATTCATAAAATGATAGGTTTCCCCTTCATTATATAAGTATTGAAATTTGTGGGTTTCTACACGAACATCTTCAATTTTTCTTCCTGCTGGAAAAGTATTATCAATCACTTTTCCATTGGTAACACTTTTGAGTTTTGTTCTAACAAAAGCAGGACCTTTTCCAGGTTTTACATGTAAAAATTCTACAATTTTATATATATCGTTATTATACCTTATGCATAATCCGTTTCTGATATCTGATGTTGTTGCCATATTTAATGTGATACTTGTTTAATGTTTAAAATTGTTGTTGTGATACATTTGATTAACCTCCCCAATATCCCTTCATAATACCTCTTTGTGAATTTCTAATAAATAGTAATATTTCATCTCTTTCAGAAGTAGCTTCCATTTCAGCTTCAATTTTCTCAACAGCTTGAGTGGTGTTGTAATTTTTTTGGTATAATATTCTGTAAATATTCTGAATTTCACTTATCTTTTCTGTTGAAAAACCTCTTCGGCGTAAGCCTATAGAATTAATTCCCACATAGGATAAAGGCTCTTTAGCAGCTTTTGTATATGGTGGCACGTCTTTTCTGACAAGAGATCCTCCAGAAACCATTGCGTGGTCTCCTATATGTATGAATTGATGAATTGCAGCTAAGCCTCCAATTATTGCATACTCTCCAATAGTAACATGACCTGCTAAGGCTACACCATTAACAACAATAGCATTATCACCAATATTACAATCATGAGCAATATGAACTGTCGCCATAATTAATACATTTTTTCCTATCCTTGTTTCACCTGAAGCACTAGTTCCTCTATTGATGGTTACACATTCACGAACTGTTGTATTGTCACCAATAATTGTAAGAGAATCTTCTCCCTCAAATTTTAAATCTTGAGGAATGGCAGATATTACTGCACCTGGAAATATTCTACAATTCTTACCAATCCTAGCACCCTCCATAATGGTTACATTAGATCCAATCCAAGTTCCAGATCCAATTTGAACGTTAGCATGTATCGTTGTAAATGGCTCGATAACAACATTTCTAGCTATTTTTGCTTGAGGGTGAACGTATGCTAATGGTTGATTCATAGTTCTGGTCTTTTTGATATTTGTGCCATTAACTCAGCTTCAACAACTAATCTATTATTGGCATACCCATAGGCTTGCATATGACAAATACCTCTTCTTATGGGCGTAATCAATTCTGCTTTAAATATTAAAGTATCACCAGGTAATACCTTTTGTTTAAACTTAACTTTATCTATTTTCATAAAATAAGTTAAATAATTTTCTGGATCAGGAACGGTACTTAAAACCAGAATACCTCCACATTGAGCCATAGCTTCAACTTGAAGTACACCTGGCATTACTGGTGCTCCAGGAAAATGCCCTGTAAAGAACCCTTCATTCATGGTAACATTTTTCATCCCTATAACATGCTTATCTGACAATTCGATAATCCTATCAACAAACAAAAAGGGTGGTCTGTGTGGTAAAATATCCATAATTTGATGAATGTCCATTAATGGAGGAACATTTAAATCAATTTGAGGAATATTATTCCTTTTTTCTAACTTTATAACCTTTGCTAATTTTTTTGCAAATTGTGTATTAACTAAGTGCCCTGGCTTATTAGCTATAATCTTACCTCTAATACGTGTCCCTGTTAATGCTAAATCTCCAATAACATCGAGAAGTTTATGTCTTGCTGCTTCATTTGCCCAATGTAAATTTAGATTGTCTAAGATTCCATTA
>Ga0206677_10000646_pt1 | contig 33020 bp, 24 predicted proteins | sample M130m12015metaG_FD_155475 | JGI IMG/M metagenome (GOLD analysis project Ga0206677, IMG submission 155475) | Ammonia-oxidizing marine archaeal communities from Monterey Bay, California, United States - M1 30m 12015 | ecosystem: Environmental > Aquatic > Marine > Intertidal zone | place: USA...
GGACCGCAGGAAAAAAGATTCAGGCGAACGATGATGCATCCAAACGAAAACGATGGCTTCGTCTAAGTCTTGTAACGAATCTGTCCTTGCTTGCAGTGTTCAAGTATCTTGATTTCTTGATTGAAACATGGAATCTTGCAAGTCTTCGATTTACCGGTGCGCTTGAAGCTGACGCGCTCGGTCTAGCCTTGCCGGTCGGCATTTCATTCTACACCTTTCAAACCATGTCTTACACGATTGACATTTACTTGAAAAAACAAAAGCCATACGATTCCTTCCTTGATTTTGCCTGCTATGCTGCCTTTTTTCCTCAACTGGTTGCAGGACCAATCGTTCGAGCAGACCATTTCAGAAAAGAAATTGAGAAGCCACTTTCAACAAATCCATACCGCTTTCGCCTTGGATTGACCCTTATTATCTACGGCATAGCCAAGAAATTGGTCATCGCCGATAACGTTGCTCTTCATGCGAACGCCATTTTTGTTGAAGGGGCGCATTTAGGGAACATAGGTTTGATTTGGTGGGCGACGCTGTGTTTTGGAATTCAAATCTACTGTGATTTTTCAGCCTATACTGACATCGCCATTGGCTCCGCACATCTGGTTGGTGTCGAACTTCCAGAGAATTTCAAAACGCCATATGCAGCAACATCGCCTCAAGACTTTTGGCGACGCTGGCACATTTCACTCTCGACATGGTTGCGAGATTATCTCTACATCCCATTGGGTGGTTCACGTAACGGTAGAAACAGGATGATTTTTGCACTCATGATGACGATGCTGTTGGGTGGTTTATGGCACGGAGCTTCTTGGAATTTTGTCTTATGGGGATTCGTTCATGGCCTTCTCTTGATTGTTCACCGTTTTGGCAGTCAAGTCGATTTCGTAAGTCGTTTCTTTACATCAGCAGGCAGATTAGGACTCCTTCTTTCATGGATTGTCACACAATTCCTCATCTTCTTTACATGGCTCATTTTCAGAGTTGAAAACACCGAAGTTCTCGTACCATCAATGAAAACATTTCTTGGAATTGGAGGATATTTTGACATCGAGGAATTTGTTGATATGCTACCTGAGGTTAAGTTCCTCACATTCTTCATTGTTGCATGCTTCATAATTCTTCACGGCGTCAGTGGCAAGGTCGGTGGTGGAAAGGAGTGGTTTGCACGGCAGCATCCCGTTATTTGGGGCTCAATTTCGGGCTTTATGCTGTGTTTGGCATTTTATTTACGGCCTGCAGAAACGGTTGATTTCATCTACTTCAGATTTTGAGTCTCCCCGTTCTTGCAGGTTATGTCGAGGTTCATGAGGAAAGCCTTAAGCAAGGACCCTTCGGCCCTTTAAACAGTGCAGTACCACTCTTGGGGACTTTAATGACATACAAACTTCAATGCCTCAAAACCGGTGATCTTCTTATCGACAAGTATACCCTTCACTATACTGAAAACGCACTTTTACGTGCGATTTACGACAAACCTTTCCAACTTCAAGAAGCGGAAGGTGTTTGGAAATACCTCTCATGGTTACCGGTTTCCAAGGCGAACGACTACGTGGCTGGAACAACGACCTACAAGGCGGATGCGCTCGGCACGGAGCTTGGAATGCCAAATCTCTGGGTCACCTTCCACGGATATTGGCCAGAAAAAGGCGCAATGTGCCCAACTGGCAGTTTCAAGGACATGGAGGCTGTTCCAACCATCCAACGTCTTCACGACCATGGTTGCAATGGCCTCATTTGTGCCAGTGCGGGGAATACAGCACGTGGCTTCACTCATTTTTGTGGCCTTGCTGATATGCCGTTGATCGTCGTGGTCGGAAAAGACCATGGCCATAGAATTTGGACCAAAACGGGTCATCCAACGGATTCAGTGAAAGTGGTCGTTGTAGAAGACGGCGATTATTACGATGCAAAAACAGTCGCTAAAGGCATTGCAAAACAATTGACAGGCTGGCAAATGGAGGGTAGCGTGCACAACGTCGCTCGTCGTGACGGCATTGGCTCACTCATTCTCGATGCAGCATTCACCATTGGTTCGATGCCTGAACATTATTTCCAAGGCATCGGCGGAGGTCCAGGTCCAATTGGCGTCCATGAGATGGCTGAGCGCCTCATTGAATCCGGCCAATTTGAAGGGCCTGCTCCACGGCAACACCTGTCACAAAACGTCGAACATTCTCCAATACACAACGCTTGGCAAGCCAAGCGAGACCATCTGGTTGCTGAAGATTTCCCTCCGCATGATGTCGAAGTCTATTCTGATTATTTGATGAACAAAGGTCCTGCTTATGCTCAGGTTGGCGGTGTTCATGATATCCTCAAGGGTTCAAACGGGCAGACCTATGTTGTTGAGCGCGACGATGCAGTTGCCGCAAAATCTCTTTTCGAATCGATTGAAGGCATCGATATCATGACACCAGGAGCAGTAGCACTTGCAAGTCTACAGCAAGCGCTAGCATCAGGAGAAATCGAACACGACGCTGTGACCGTTCTCAACATCAGCGGCGGTGGAGTGGAACGAATGAAGCAGGAACATGACACAGCGGTTGTTGAGCCATGGCTTCGCGTAACAAAAGAAAACGGTGCTGCAATGATTCTTGAAGCACTTGAGCAAGGTTGAAACTGCTTGAATTTCAAGCACTACGGCCTTCGTCAAACATCTCTTGAAGGCTTCCGTCTTGCAACATTTCCATTACAATATCCGAGCCGCCAATCAGTTCACCCTGAACGTAGATTTGTGGCATTGTAGGGAAGTCAGACCAAGCACAAACAGAGGGGATGGCTCGTTGGTCAGTGAGAATATTGACTGCAGCAAACGGTTCACCGAATTGCTGCAAAGCTTGTGCAGCGCGGTTTGAGAAACCACACTGAGGCTCGTTCGGTGTTCCTTTCATGAACAATACGAGAGCGTGTTCATCAACAATGGCTTGCAATTCTTCAGGTGTCCAATTCATTTTCATCATTCCTTGTTTTTCTCGATTCGACGAATATGGACGCCTTGTCCACCGCCGTGAGGGTCAAACGCAGTATCACCAGCTGTTTCTGCTTGTGCTGGGGTCATGCATTTGAGGTCGAGTGCGTGTATTGGGTGAGGGATGTGTTGTTTCATCACCGCAAGAACGAGCCGTTGCCGTTGCAATGGGCGCATTCCATCAAAGGATTCGGAAATAACTCGTACGTGGAAGTGGTCTCCTGAGCGGTGTAAATCAATCGCTTCAACATGCGCATCTGGAACTGCTTTGAGCACTTCAGCCTCAATCCATTCAGTCGCTACCATTCTCACGCCTCAATCCCCGGTGGGGGAAGTGGGCTTTGAACCTCGCGTTTGTATCCGATGCTTCAAGGAGCGTAACCATCAGCGGCGTCTATGGAGGGCAAAGTGGCCAAGAACGCTCGTCTTCCCCACATGGGCCGGGATTCTGCTTGGCTTGCAGGCGCAGATATCATCGCAGTATTCTTGGCTCTTCTTGGGCAGGTCGTCCTTACCCGAGCATTATGGACAGAGTCGTATGGATTGTTCGTCTTAGCACTGGATGTTTTTGCAACCCTCTTTTTGGTCATTGATCTTGGATTGCCTACCTTACTTGCACGGGACGGCCCTGGTGCACCGCATCGTATTTGGCCGTCAATTCTACGCATTTACAACTTACAGGTGAAGGCAGCACTACCGTTTCTCATCGCCGCACTGCTCTACCTTCCTTTCGCAAGTTCGGAAGTATCAAGTCACGCTCCAATCATGTTTGTGTGCGGAATTATTGCGTTGGTTCACATCGCAACATACGCTCCTCGCTCAGGACTGAGGGCTGCTGGAGAGGCGCGACTCGAAGCGTGGACAAAAATACTCGAACGAGGGATTACGACGGCCGCCTACCTCTCGCTGTACGCTCTTGGCATCACATCGGTTGAAGCCTATGCCGTTGCTTTCCTCTTCGGTGCATTGTGCGGCCTTCTTTTCGCGTTGTGGTGGGTTTGGAAGACACTGCGAATCTATGATGGACAAACAGGTGCTCAAGGCGAAATGGGTGAAGCATGGTTGAACAACCGTAACTTGCTCCTTCAAGCCCTGCCGTTTGCAATCACCCTTGGTGTACTGCCCTATGTTGTACGCATTGAGAAGTTCATCGTCGGTCTTGAATTGGGTGTTGAATCAGCAGCACTGTTTCATGTCGCTCAACTGGCGTGGCTGGCAGGTTTGGTCATCCCTCAAGCACTGCGAGCAGCATTGCTACCGGTACTTGGCAAGGTCCGTCATCAGCCTGAGGAGTTTTCTCGTCAGATGAACGCATCACTGGATATTTGTTTCGGTCTTTTGCCAATTGGAATTTTTGCTGGAGCAGCAATTGTCAAACTGTTTCTCCCAATCGCGTTCCCTTCTCAATATCTCGATGGTAGCCTTGGTGCTTCGGCAGACGACTTGTTCATTGTGTTGTTGTTGGGTTGGTGTTTCACGCTTCTTGCAACCCCGACCTACACTGCGTTACAAGCTGGATTACACCCATGGCGTTTCACTTTCTTTATCCTCATCGTCGTAGGATTTTCGGCGGCGATTGGATTTGCGTTCATCGGGTGGCAAGCCGACGAAGGGCTCACTGAAGGATTGTACGCTGCGGCCTACGCCTCTACACTTTCTGCTTTGTTTGCCCTCCTTTCTTCGATTCATTTGTCGCGTTCATGGAATCTTGTGCTGGAGCGAAGCGGTGAATGGTTGATTGCCGCCTCGTGTATGACGTTGACATGCTATGGTCTTCTCAACGGGTCACTCTTCGCCGTGGCGGGAGTTGCTCTGTTCGTTTTCATGCCACAAGCTCTTCGAGCAATTGGTTCCAACGTTCAAGGAAGTACGCTTCCGAAAACGATTGAGGCAGAGTAAATTCAGTCTCCCACCGTTCCTTCAATGCTGCTTCACACGCATCTGCCAGTGCCGAGGCATCGTAGTCGGCAACGACGTGTTGTTCGGGAAGATATGTGGCAACATCGCCCACGTCCACGGAAACAACAGGTGTTCCACAAGCGATTGATTCTCTTGCGACCAGAGGACCAGATTCTCGCTTGGAGGTGATGAGTGTAAGGTCAGCGACCAACATGCGATCCCAAACAATCGGTCGTGGTTGAATCTTGAGCGTCGTCATCCCAACAATCCACCCGCGTGCTTCAAGAATCTCGCCGGTTTGAAGGGCGAGCAAGTGGTTCTTTTCAGGGCGACGAGGGTCGGCAGGGAACAGGATATCAATTCGGTCTTTGCGCCATCGGCCGTTCCATGGCTTGAGCGGCTTGAGCCATTCGTCTTCAACGGCGCAATGGCAAGGAATCATTCTCACCTTTTCAGAATCGATGCCCGCTTTTACCGCAATGCCGTGGAGTCGTTGTGACACCACGACCACTCTGTCGGCCGAAGTTGCAAGATTGTGCGTCACTTTAGCGATGTTTTCATGCGTTAATCCGACATCAAAATCGTATCCATGGACTACAGCGGTCCACGGAACTTTGAGTCGTGACGACAGAGCCTTTGCTAACGCTGCTACGGGCCATAGTGTATGGCAAACAATGACGTCAGGCTTCCAGTCTCCAAGCCATGATTCGACGCTTTTCACATTTCTTCGGACGCTACGGGCCGTGAACAACGGCCATGGGTGATTCGGAAGTGCGGTGTACCGGGGCGCAAAGACATTCACTCCTCCGTGTTCAAATGTGCGTGGTGCTTTTGCTGCGCCAGTAAGGGTTGAACGCCGCGCTTCTTGGTACCGCATCATCCTCGGGAGTGGATTGACAACGCGTACATCATGACCGTTGTTGACGAAACTCTGAACTTGGTCGGCAACAAATGTACCGCGAGCAGTATTTGTTGGCAGGGGATAGAGCAACGATACGACGAGAACTCGCATTCCAACGCCTCGTTCACGCTTCAAGTGCCGCTTTGATGATTTCGAGGTTCTCTTGAACGCTCGCCTTTTCGTTGAAAAGACCTGAGCCAACAACGCAGTTGCTAACGCCCCAATCTCGCAGCATTGCGATGTTGTGTGATTTGACACCGCCATCAATTTGAATTTGGACAGGTCGTCCACCTGCAGCCACTTGATCGTCAATTGCTGTTTTTAGGCGACGGATTTTTTGTTCGACGGTTGGAATAAACGACTGCCCTCCAAAGCCTGGATTGACGCTCATGACGAGTACGAGATCAAGTTCGGAAAGCACTTCGAGAGCCGCATCGACTGGAGTTCCTGGATTCAACACAACACCAACGCCTGCGCCTGCCGCTCGTATGGCGGTAACAAGACGATGCAAATGCGTTGCTGCTTCGACATGGACGGAGAGGTGATTGCAGCCTGCATCGATGTAGTCTTGGAAGCATGTTTCAGCGTTTGAGATCATGAGATGTGCATCGAAAACTGGCTCAGGGCCGAGGGCTTTTCTCAACGAGCGGATGACAGGTGGGCCAAACGTGAGGTTTGGCACAAAGTTTCCATCCATCACATCGAGATGAAGCCAGTCTAACCCGCTGTCTACCGCTTTTTGGCACGATTGAGCAAGGTCAGCAAGGTTTGCAGTTAGTACGCTAGGTGCGATAATCATGACTCTCCCCAGCCATCCCAAGCGCCGCATTACCATGAGCATTTCGTTCCTTTTTTGTAAGCCAATTCAGTGCGAAGGCTCTTAATGCTCCTTACGGAGGAAGCCTTGGTGCGACCATGGGTGAAGTACGAGCAGTTACCGATGCAGAATTTGAAACAACAGTGAATGGAAACGGATGGGTACTGGTCGATTTCTGGGCTCCATGGTGCGGTCCTTGCAAAGCAATTGGTCCTGTTCTTGAACAAGTTGCTGGCGAACGCGAACTCCTCGTGGCAAAGGTCGATACTGATTCCAACTCAATGAATGCAGCCCGTCTCGGAGTCCGTGGCATTCCAGCCCTTTTCCTCTTCCGTGACGGAAACCTCGTTAGCCAAAAGAGTGGAGCAATGCCAAAGCCTCAACTCCTAAGTTGGATCGACGAATACATGACTGCAGACGATTTCTGATTACTGCAATCGTTTTTTGCGAACGCTCTTTTGAGCTCCGACATCTCGAAGCAACCTTTCTCGTAGTGCTTCGTGCAACCACATTCCTTCATCCAGTTCAAGCAACAATCCATGCTTGACGAGATTCTCAGGTGGCACTCCGCTCCAGTCAACTGCTGAGGCGAGTTTTTCCCAAGGGACCGGTTTTTCTGACACAGCGAGCGTGGAAAGCAGTTCATATTCTGACGTTGGTAGGGCTGTGAGTATTTCCTCATCGAGGAATCGTAACCAGTCCTCATGTGTTGTTTGTCCGTAGAGTTCCAACATTTCCAGAGCGAGTGGATGGCCCCCTGTTGCAGCGTGAACTTCATCAACGCCGATGGACGAGCCGTGTTCCAATTGGCTGAGCCAATCTTTGGTGTCTTCAAGAGTAAGGCCGCTTAGAGGCATTTCTCGAACCAAGCCACGGGTGTGAACGTCTCGGCGGTCGTAAATCCGTAATGTCGTTCGAGAGATAAACAACAACCGAAGAGGCGCTTTGAGAGAAATTTGCATCAATGCCCCGAGTAAATCTTTGGCGTTTTCTTCCATGTGATGCACATCGTCAAGAACGATCAGCCAGTAAGGTGGTGGTCCGCCTGCTTCGTTTTTGTAACGTTCTCGGATTGTTCTTGCATCGGTCAAGTAAGAGAGCAATCGACGCCTCCAAGCATCGACATTGACCGTCCCACCCGGCGTCAATGGAAGCGTTTCAATCAAATTGTAGGGGTCGTGCGATTCATCGATTCCGAACCGGTGGAGGAGACTTGTCGCCAAGCCAAGCGAGCGGTCCCACGGTTGACATGGATACCAGCATATCGAGAGATGCGGTTCATCTTCAACGCGTTGTGCCAGCCAGTGTGCGACAAGTGTTGATTTTCCAATTCCAGCAATTCCATGGACGACAGCACACGGCTTTCGTTCATCGAACCATTCGTGGAGGTCTTGTAATTCGTCAGTACGCCCGTGCACCGGTCGAGTGACTGGAGGTTTGTTGTGGTATGTTGCGTGTGCTCCAGTCATTGGGGTTAAGCGTCCGGGCTTGGGAATACTTTCCTCACTGCGTTTGCTGATGGCACCGAACCGTATATCTCCATACGTGAGGACTCCTTCATGTTGGGCATGCATAAGCACCTGCAAAAGAGAGATGTCTGCAGAGAGGCGCTCCGGTGCTTCGCTGGCTTCGACTTCGAGCAGTTCGCCGTTCGAATCCCTCAACAATACTTTGATTGAACCGAGATTTTTGGTGAGTTGTTCTGATGAGGATTTGCCTTTATCCGTTAATTGCCAAGTCTTCTGTCGTCGGTCTTCGCCACGGATTGTGCGCGTGTGCTCAGTGACCATCTCTTCTCGGAGCAGCGTACGCATGGTTCTGCTAACGTTTGGCGGATGCTGTGCACAGGCTTGAGCAATGCCGGGACGAGTGAGTTCCGGTCCGACGATATATCGGTCGTTTTGGGCGATGTGTTCGGCGAGGTGCAGCAGTACACGGTCTTGGACCGCAACACTGACCTTAGGCAAACCGTCGCTCATATTCACCGCTGTACGGTAGCGCTTCTCAATGCTTTGCCTTGGTGTGTCCAAATGCACAATTAGACCATAAGGCCTTTTAGTGGTGAAGTATCGCAAGGGTATGACTTATGTCCGCAAGGCTATGTTTCTAACAATCTTGATGTTTTTCATGACATTAGCCCCCCTTGCGGCAGGTGCAGACTCCGACGGTGATGGGTTCGATGATTCAGTCGATGACTGCCGTTGGGCTTATGGAACATCGAGCATCGATAAAGACGGTTGCCCGGACAGCGATGGCGATGGGACGTCCGACATCAACGATAAATGGACAACAAACAATCCAAATTTCCAAAACGAATTTACGATTTCATCAAACCAAGACTATTTGGATGTCGATTATTCGCCTGATGGCGAGTTCGTTACGACTGCATCAGAGAACGGTTTCGTACGGATTTGGAACGCTTCGACTCATGTCAACATTCGCTCCGTACTTGCGCACTCGAACAACGGCGAAGTTACGTCTGTATCCTATTCGCCGGACGGGATGTACGTCGCAGCAGGACTTGATGACGATACCATGGACATCTACTATTCCAGTAACCTCACATCGGTTCACGGCTCAATAAGCGTCGATGTTGGAAGCGGCGACTATGTTTACGATGTCGAATTTTCTCCCGACAGCACGCTTGTTGCAGTCAGTATTGGGCGTTCTGGAAACGGTGGCACAAACGGTCAAGTGAAACTCATCAAGGTGAGCGACGGCCTCCAATTAGGCAACGGATTAAACCCAAACTCGGAAGATCGATTTGAGGATGCCGCCTTCTCACCAGGAGGCGAATATATTGCACTGGCCTCTGACGATGATTTTTACATTGTTGACATCGCTACGCGTGCGACCACATACTCTGTCTCGAGCCCTCCTGCAAACGTCAACGCCATTGCTTGGTCTCCTGACGGCAACTACATCGCTATGTGCGGTGGGTGGGAAGGCAACCAGGCAAGTTTCGATATGTACGAGTTCTCTGGTTCTTCATGGACTCTAATTTGGCAGAAGACAACAACGACATCTTGTGCATCAACGGACTTTTCATACGACAGCTCACAAGTTGTTGCCGGAATGTATTGGTACCTTGGTGATGCGAACTCAGGTGTTGTGTATGATTCAGATTCCGGCGTGGAAATCGACAGATTCAATGGTCCAAGGCCTGGAGGCTGCGGCGGTAACGACGGTTGTGGTCAGATGAACGGCATTGCATGGAGTCCTGACAGTACACACATTGTCACTGCACACGGACGAGGCGATGAAGGCTTGTACTTCTGGTACGCTGACCTCGACGAAGACAACGACGGCTACAACACCACCGACCAAGGCGATGGCGTCGTCGATGCTTTCCCAAGCGAAGGCACCCAATGGGACGATTCAGATAACGACGGCTTTGGAGATAATCCAGCACCAGCATTCGAGCCCGATGCTTGTGTGGCGGTTGCAGGTACTTCCACTGAAGACCGCTTTGGCTGTCCAGACGCAGACGGCGATGGCTGGTCGGATGATGGCGATGAATACCCTGCTGACCCCCTCCAATGGGCTGATTCAGACAGCGATGGTTACGGTGACAATTACTACTTCGATTTGAACGGAGCACAACTCCACATGAACCAATCTGGCGATGCTTTCCCGAACGATGTGACGCAATGGAATGACACCGATGGCGATGGCTATGGCGACAATTACGTCAACGCCTCATGGGATAATTTCCGAGGAGAGAACTGGCCAGGTCTGCTTGTTTCTGTTGCCAACAACATCGACACTTTCCCGCTCGACCGAACCCAGTGGGCTGATACCGACGGAGACTGGGTCGGAGATGAACAAATGAGCGACCGAGCAGATGGATGCCCGTCGCTTTGGGGCGACTCTCAACTTGACCGCTTAGGCTGTCCTGACACCGACGGCGACGGCTGGTCCGACCCTGATGCTGGATGGCCAGCAACAACCGATTGCTACGGCGCTGATGCTTTCCCTGATGACCCAACCCAATGGTGTGATGAGGACAACGATGGATTTGGCAGCAACCAGTCCGGTAACAACGCTGACGAATGTCCAAACCAAGCCGGTACCTCAAGCATAGACCGAATTGGTTGTGCCGATTGGGACGATGACGGTTATTCGAATGCTGGCGACCCGTTCCCGAACGATGGCACACAATGGGCTGACCGCGATGGAGACAACCGTGGCGACAATCCAAACGGCACAAATCCAGACGCTTTCCCTGATGATTCATCCCAGTGGGTTGATGCAGATAACGACGGCTATGGTGACAATCCCGGCGGTTTCAACGGCGATGCTTTCCCGAACGATGGCACCCAATGGGACGATACCGATGGCGACGGATTTGGAGACAATTTCGTTGATGCCGATGGCGATGGAGTTTCTGAAGGGAATTCCGATGTTTGTCCTACTGTATCTGGTAACTCCCTTGACCCAACCACTCGTGGGTGCACAGATACCGACCAAGACGGCTTTGTTGACCCAGTCGATGTATTCCCTACCGATCCGTTCCAGTGGGCAGACGCTGATGGCGATGGATGGGGAGATAATACCGGTGTTCCAAGTGGCGATGATTGCGTAGATGTCTACGGCAAATCGTATGAAAACAATCGACATGGATGCCCAGATGCTGATTTTGATGGTTGGGCAGATGTAGACGATGTTTTCCCTTACGATACACTGCAATGGAAAGACACGGACGGCGATGGCTGGGGTGACAATTACGATTACTTCAATGAAACAATCGACGACCTTGACAATCCTGGCCAAACGTACACCATCCGCAACCAAACCGGTGACGCCTTCCCCACCATCGCAGACCAATGGTCCGATATGGATGGCGACGGCTGGGGCGACAACCAGACCAGTTTCTATCAACCGGATGCTTTCCCATTCCAACCTTCGCAATGGAACGATTTCGATGGTGACGGATACGGCGATAACAGTGTGTTTGACCCGGACGGCGAAGACGGCCCATTCGGCCCTGAAACCGCTTTCCAACCGGATGAATGTCGCAAGGAATTCGGAACTTCAGTGCCGTTTTCTGAAAGCGAAGGCTACGGTTGCCCTGACAGCGATGGTGACGGTAGGGCAGACAGCAACGACATCTGTCCGTGGGATCCTGCAATCACCAACGGCGTCTTGACAGGCCCGAATGCCGTGACTTGCGCAATTACCAGCGATCCGAATCTAAAGACTGATGATGGCGGCGGTTCTACGCTTGGCTTTTCTACGGATTCACCGACCTTCATGGCATTGAGTGGATTGATTGTCTTGCTTTTGGGACTTATCTTCGTGGCTCAGATTGCAAAGGCATCCTCGAAGCGTAAGGCATCTGCTGAACGCGCTCAAGAAGTGAAGATGGATCTTGCTTTCTCAGAAGAAGAGGAACGACGCCTTGCTTGGATTGACCATTACGTGGCAGCCGGACAACTCGACGAAGCTCGAGCACTCGGCTGGACTGAGGCAGCTGCTGTACCTGAATGGAAGCAATACGAAATGCAACAACAAGCCGCACAAGAAGGCGCTGTACCTACCATGCTTGACTTGAACAAGTTGTGATTGCAGTTTTTGTTACACATCAATTGCACCGCTTACCTTTCAAGTAATGACCGTGATTGAACATCATGGCCGGCGGTACGCGTTGCACTGTAGCAGTCCTCGCGTTGCTTTTGCTTGCCAGTCTGCCGTATGCTTCAGCCGATGAAAATACCGATATCGTCTTGATGCTTGAGGACCAATCTGCACTTCAGAGGGATTGGTACATCGAAGGCGATACGGTCAACATGATCCCGTTCTTTGTCAACAACGGCGTTGATGCATCGGTTGACAACGACCCATCCTGTGGCGTATCCCTGCAAGTTGTTGATTCAAACGGGATTTTACTCGTTGATGAATCATCACTTTGCCGTGGCCAGTCTCAGTCCCTTGACCTTGACAGCGGCGAGGAACATCCTTTTTCCGCCCTCAATTGGGATTTGCGACTTGAAGACGGGTCGTTTGTAGACCCTGGCACATACACCGTGCAAGCCTTCCACTCGGCAACAGAAGCGGTTGCATCGCAAGAAATTTACCTTCAGACTTCTGTTGATGTGTCTGCAGATTTGGAAATTGTTCTGGAACTCAACAGCCGCCTTTCATCGTTACAACACGATGAAGAGGTAATGCTAGGTGTTCTTCTTCGAAACCCGACTTCGGAAGTATCTATTCTTCCTCAAGTCGATGATTGCTTTGTAGACCTCAATATTAACGGCGTCTCCACCCTCGCTATGCCTTGCTTTGATTCGGCCCTCGACTTGGAACCCTACGAACAGGTTCTCCTCGGACATGTACTCCTCCAAGACTCAACTCTACAGCAAGGTTTGAACACGATTCAAGCAAGTTTACCTTCGCAGGCTTTGCTTGTAACGACAACGTTTACGCTTGATGATAGCGAACCAATCGACACTTCCACTCAATCACATACTGAAGTACAACTTCTGCCAACCGCTTCAGCTGATTACCGATACAGCGGCCAAGATATCTTCTCTTCCATCGTTCAAATTGAAAACACCGGTGATGAAACGCTTGAATTACACTTCACCGACTCTTGCCGTGCTGAGATGTGGGTGGTAAACGATCTCAACGAAGTGGTGTTTGATAGCCGGCTTCTCAAGAACTGCAACGCGCTCGAACTCGACTATGCAATCGAAAAAGACGGCCAGTTACAGTTTACATTGCCTGATTGGACCTTTACAGATTTACAAGGCTGCGAGGTTCCAACTGGGAAGTATTCACTGGTCGCAGAGATTCCAGAGTTCCATCTGGCAGTTCATCACACTATTGAATACCAAAGATATTCTTCTTCGGACTGTGGAACTTCGCCTCAGTTTGAGATTTATCCGGAGTTGACACCGGTTTCCTCAGGTTTTAATCTGAATTTGACGCTTGACGCTATGAGTGCCAATGCCGACCTTCGCTGGATTGACTCATGCTCGCTCATTGTCACCATTATTGATCTCTCAACAATCACAGAAGTCAGTGAACAAATCCTCATGTGCAATTCACTTGAAGGCCGGCATTTTGTTCTCCCATACGGCGAAGATGTTGAACCACTCGTCTTGCAAGCCGGCATGGTCCAGATGATGGATGACTTCGCTCAGCCGCTTGACGATGGTCAATACCAAATGGTTTTGACGTTCCAAACTTCTGAACTCGTCCGAGCCGGGTTCGCGCTTCAATGGCCAATTGAAGGAGATGTTTCGACGGTTGAACAAACCGTTGAAGCCGTTGTCGTGGAAGAATCGCGCCTCGTAAGCGGAACTTGGTCTGGATTGCAAACAGAACTTGGAACCTGTTGGATGCTTGAATCCTCAGAGGAAGGTCAAATTCTTCTTTCAAGCGCTCTTCTTGGACCTTGGGTCCCACATCAAGGCTGGAGTGGAACTTACGAAGTCGCCACTGCACCAGCGCACCCTGCATGTGAATTGTTCCAAGCACCATCCGTGCAAGTAAGAACTCTTGAGTCGGAAACTCCACTCCAAGAAACTGAAGAAGTTGTTGAACAATCGGTTCTGGAATCAGACGACGAGGTCGTTGATGAACCAGCAGCAATCATCGTTCCATCGGTAATCGTCGTGGTTGCCTCCGGCTCTCTCCTTTCAATGCTGTTTGCGGCTCTCCTCAGTAACGAATCTCTGCGTATTCCTTCAACTGCAGCAGGGCTGTGGTTCCTCGGTTTGATTGGTCGGACGCATGAAACAAGCGATGGCCGATATCAACGTGGTAGATTGATGGGATACCTCACCGCAAACCCAGGATGCCATTTCCGAGCGCTCATGGCTGCCTTGGATATGAGCAACGGACAGATTACACACCATTTGAGAATCCTTGAATCTGAAGAGGGTATTTGGAGAAGAAAAGACGGTCGCCTGGTTCGTTACTACCCGCTTACCAATTCACTCTATCCGGGCATGAATGAAGACGATTTGCCAGTGCCTCCATTGTCTCCTGACCCGAACAGCCTTCAAGGTAAGATTCTCTCTTTGTTGGATCATGATGGGCCACTTGGAGAATTCCCAACTCAGGCTGAACTTGCAGGCAGACTGGAGAAGAGCCAGCAACTGGTCTCTCATCACTTACGAACGCTGCAGAAATTTGGTTTGGTCGAGAAGAGGAAAATGGGTCTCAAAAACCGTTACAAACTCACTCGTGAGGCTATTTTCTTGCTCGAAACGAACACAGACTTCACTCGTGAAGATTGACTGTTCGCTGAATGCCTTGCTGCTCAACAGCCCAGTCGATGTGCTTCCAACCGTTTTTTTCTGCAACGGCCATTACTTCGCTGCGGCAACCTTCGTCTTCCAGCATAACGCCAACAACACCGCCAGCTCCTGCACCCATTGCTTTCCAACCAAAGATGTAGTCGCCCCAGAGTGGTTTGAGCACTCTTCGAAACGGTTCATCAAACGCTTTGTCCAGCAGATCCACGCTTTTGGTGGTTCTGAACAAACTTATGCCGACTCCGGGGATGTTTTCGGACTCAATGGCTACAACCATTTCCTGAGCCATGTGCCGAATTCGTCGTAGAGCTTCGGGAATATCTTTGTCTCCGTTGGCGTAACGTTGCCAAACTGAATCGTGTAGGTCGCCGGACACATGCGTTATTCCGCTGTCGAAAAGGAGAAGATTTCGTTCAAGGTCTTCAATGAATTTTGATGATGGGTTGAGTTGCTTTGAAATCACTTTATCACCTACAAATCGCAAGTGTTGAAAACCACCGTAGGCGCTTGCCCACTGGTCTTGACGCCCTCCAGTATTACCGAGCAGTGCTTCAAACTGGAATGCCAATTCGGCAATTTCATCGGGCGATTTTCCGTCGCCGGCAATGGCTGAAAGAAATGCTACATTCATCGCTGCCGAAGTACCAAGGCCAGAGCCGATTGGGACATCCGAAGAATAGCGAACTGAGATACGTCGCTCATCGTCGATGTGCATTTCGGCAGTAATGTATCGATTGATTGCCAGGTTCACCACCTCTCCAATGTGATCCTGGCAATAGGTAGGGACATCCGTCCAACCTCCAGCCAGGTCAATACGAACCGGAACACGAACGGTGATTGTCTTGGCCATACTTACCCGATAAATCCCACCCTCATGAAGAGTGGCATTCAAGTCAAATGGTTGATACGGAGGGTTGTCTCGCAAGACGGTTGGTGTCAAAATGGCCAAAGAATACAGTCCCGTTGATGAAGTAGCATGGCAAAGAAAATGGGACGAAGCCCAGATCTTTGAATGCGGGATTCGTGAAGACCGACCCAAATTCTACTGTCTTGAAATGTATCCTTATCCCTCTGGGAAAATGCACATGGGACACGTTCGGAACTATTCGATTGGAGACGCAGTTGCTCGCTACAAGCGAATGATGGGCTTTGATGTTCTCTACCCGATTGGTTTTGACTCCTTTGGAATGCCTGCTGAAAACGCCGCAATGGACGAAGGCGGTCACCCGTATGATATCACAGAGCGCAACATGGCTTCGATTACTCAACAAATCAAGCGCATGGGTTTCTCTTACGATTGGAAACGTCAACTCAAGAGTCACGATCCTCGCTATTACAAATGGAACCAATACTATTTCACCAAATTTTACGAACAGGGTCTAGCCTACCAAGAATATGCGCCTGTCAATTGGTGTGAACAATGTGAAACTGTTTTGGCGAACGAGCAGGTCAAAGCAGGAAGATGTTGGCGATGCAACGGTCCAGTTGTACAGAAACAAATGGAACAATGGTTCCTCGATATCAACAAATATGCGCAAGAACTTGTCGACGGGTTGGATACAATCGCATTCCCTGAGAACGTAAAATCCTTGCAAAGAGATTGGCTTGGACGATCTGAAGGCGCAGAAATTACCTTTGAAGTCGAAGGCAAAGGCATGAACATCGAAGTCTTTACCACACGGCCAGATACTTTGTTTGGCGTAACATTCGTCACACTTGCTCCTGAACACCCGATGGCTGAACAATTGGTCAAGGGTAGTGAATACGAATCTGCATGGCAAGACCTCTACGATGAAGTCTCGGTGATGGCAGAGTTTGACCGAATTCGTAACATGAAGAAGAAGAAAGGTGTACCTTCTGGGTGCTTTGCTCTTCACCCTCTTACCGGGGAACGGATTCCAATTTGGATTGGAAACTTCGTCATCGCCTCATACGGTACCGGCGCAGTTATGGCCGTGCCAGGTCATGATGAGCGGGATTTCGATTTCGCAAAGGCGTTCGATATCCCGATTCGACGAGTTCTCGTTATGGATGAAGGAGGCGATGCGGATGCACCTCTAGATTCTGCTGAAACAGCCCACGGATGGATGGTCAACTCTCCTCTCGAAGGTTTTGACGGATTGTACGGTGAAGAAGCCATGAAAGCCGTAACCAATGCTTTGGAAATCAAAGGTTCAGGCAAGGAGACCATTAATTGGAAAATACGTCCTTGGCTTATTTCTCGACAGCGATATTGGGGCACTCCAATTCCAATGATTCACTGTGAAGATTGTGGCGTTGTTCCCGTTCCCGAACAGGACTTGCCAGTCGAATTACCAACCGATGTCGCTTTTGGCCAAGGAAACCCGCTTGAAACCTCTGAGGCATTCTTGAATGTTGATTGTCCAGATTGTGGTAAGGCTGCGCGTCGAGAAACCGACACAATGGACACTTTTGTCGACTCATCATGGTATTTCATGCGGTTCACGGATGCCCTGAACGACGAGAAGTGTTTCGATGCTGATGTCGCAAACCACTTCATGAATGTGGATTTCTACTGTGGTGGTATTGAACATGCGCAGATGCATTTGATTTATGCTCGCTTTTACACAAAGGCTCTTCGAGACCTAGGCCTTCATTCCATTGATGAGCCGTTTAATGAATTGCTTTGCCAAGGTATGGTGAACTCGCCAGCACCGTGGTGCGATTCATGCCAGCTTACACTCTCAGTGGCACATTCCGGCTCGCCCTGCCCTCATTGCGGTAGCGAACTTTCGGAGCGTTCCGCCAAAATGAGTAAGTCTCTCGGAAATACGGTATCTCCCGGACTGATGATTGAACAGTACGGAGCAGACACCGTACGTTTGTTCATCTTGTTCGCTGCAAACCCAACCGCAGGTATGGATTGGTCTGATTTGGCCATTGCCTCAAATCATCGAGTGATGATTCAAATGGCTTCGATGCCCGATAAATTACTTGGCTGGGGTAAATCGCCTTCATCAATGGATACATGGATGCTGGCTCGGCTCAAACAAAGATGCGCTGAATTCCAGCAAGCAATGGATGTTTTTGATTTGCGACGCGCTGTTGAGATTTCTCATTACGATCTCATCAAGGACATCAACTGGTATACTCGGCGTGGCGGAGAGAACGCTGAACTCGGTGTTCAAATTCTCAAGTCATGGACTCATCTGGTTTCTGTTTCAACCCCCCACCTTGCTGAAGAATGGTGGCAACAAATTGGTATGGATGGATTGGTCAGTGGTTCCGAATTCGAACACTTGCCGGAGATGTCAGATGAAGAACAATCTGCGCTCGACAATGAAACTGTGCTCCGTAGCGTTCTTGACTCTGCTCGACGAATCAAGGATGTTGCAGAACGCCACCTCGATGGCCCTGCCCAATCTGCTACAATCGTTGTTTCACCTCCATGGAAACGAATTATGGCGGTAGAGGCACTCGACTTCATTGAACAGGGTGGCAGCGTCAAGAATTTTGTCGGCCATCTTTCTCAAATGGAAATCGCCCAGGGAGAACGTAAAGGCGAAATCATTGGATATTGGGGCAAGAAGATGTTGCCTCAAGTTTTCAAGTGGGACGATGCCTCAAGAGCACTCCTACGCGGTTCACTGGATGAAGTGATTGCTCTTACAAACGGTTCAGCCTTTATTGCGCAAGAACTCGGCCTTGAATCGATTCAAGTTGTGCTTGGCGAATCTGCTGAGGACCATACAGGACGAGCAGGCGGCTCAATGCCGCTGGCACCTGCGATTGTTTACGCTTGATTAACTGCGCTTCCATTCGCTTCCGGTCCACCAGTAGTTGGATCCATCATCCATCTGGCGCCAGGTGTAGCCTGCTTCATCCGTCCATTGTCGAAGAACAACAGGCTCTGCAGCTGCCACCGGTTGTTGGGCAACGGGTTGTTGGAGGGTTTGCTCGATAGGTGCAACGTGCGGTTGAACAGAAAGAGAAGTGAAATCCTTCACGACCTCTTCCGTCAAATCATCTCCACGACTGCGCATGAACAGAACAGCACCTACAGCGCCTATGATGAGTACTGCAACAACAGCGATGATTGTGAACATCTGCTTTTGTGCCGCTTCTTCTTCGGCAGCGAGGTTTTCAGCAGCGAGTTGAGCGTTGTCTCCCACGCCGTCTCCATCCGTATCAAGCGTTTCAGTTGCATCATCAGGGAAAGCATCAGCATTGTTACCTACGCCGTCAGCATCTGTATCTGTAGATTCAGTTGCATCGTTGGGAAAAACATCAGCGTTGTTTCCAACACCATCACCGTCGTCATCAAGTGTTTCAGTTGCATCATCTGGAAAAGCATCAGCGTTATCGCCCATGCCATCCATGTCGGTATCAAGCGTTTCATTGGCATCGTTTGGGAATGCATCAGCATTATCACCCATGCCATCCATGTCGGTATCAAGCGTTTCATTCGCATCGTTCGGGAATGCATCAGCATTGTCGCCCATGCCATCCATGTCGGTATCAAGCGTTTCATTCGCATCGTTCGGGAATGCATCAGCATTGTCTCCCATGCCATCCATGTCCGTGTCGAGTGTTTCATCCGCATCGTTCGGGAATACGTCAGCATTGTCTCCCACGCCGTCCATGTCGGTATCGAGTGTCTCAGTCGCATCGTTCGGGAACGCATCAGCGTTATCACCAACTCCATCGTTATCTGTATCTGCAGATTCGCTTGGATCTATCGGGAATACATCCGAATTGTCGCCTACACCGTCGCTGTCAGCATCAGACGATTCGGTGGCATCGTTCGGGAATACATCTGCGGAATCTCCAACGCCATCTCCGTCTAAATCGCTCGATTCGGTGGCATCGTTCGGAAACGCATCAGCGTTATCACCAACGCCATCACTGTCTGTGTCGACTGTTTCACTTGCATCTTGTGGGAATGCATCCGTGTTGTCACCCACGCCGTCTCCGTCTGAATCTGCAGATTCGCTGGGATCATTTGGGGCCCAATCGCTGTTATCTCCAACACCGTCCATGTCGGTATCGATTGTTTCAGTAGCATCGTTCGGGAATGCATCACTGTTGTCACCAACGCCGTCGCCATCGCTGTCGAGGTGCTCACTTGGGTCGTTAGGGAAAGCGTCGCTCTGGTCGCCGTAGCCGTCGTTATCCGAATCATAGTCAATAATTTCAACTGAATTTGATGAGGATACCGCTGTACCAAAATCCGTTCCGTCGCTTGGAGTAACCGTCATCGTCCAAATTTCACCAATGGTTGTGTAGGATTGAGGCACATTTGCGTAATCGTTTCGTTGTGAAACAACACTACCATCTTTCGTCCATCGTATTTGTGAGTTCGATTCAGCATCGCTATCAGCATCGGAATAATCGTAGTTTGCAAAGAGTTCCTGATCATGGTAAGCTTGCAAGACTGAACTGCCTCCCTGTGCGATGCTCACGTATGCATTCGAGGCTGCAGGTGGAGTGTTTTGAACAACGATCTCGGTGATTGAGACGCTGTCAGTATCCCATGCATCACCTGAATTTTGGCTGTTTCCATTTCCTTGAAGCACGGCTATGTTGACGCTTACAGTACCGCTTCCACCTGCAGGTGCTTGCCAGTCAAAAGTCCATCCCAGTTGACCGGAACTGGTGTGAGTTGCACTGTTTCCACCTTGGATTTGAACCCCAGATCCTGCGTTCTGAAGCGTTCCTTTGTTAACCATGACATTGAAACCCCCAATAAACGCTTGAGTTCCGCCGGTGTGACCGATGTTGATGTTGTACACTTGTCCAGCGTTGTACGAAGTCGGGAAGTCGTTAGTAGCCGTGATCCCGCCAGCATTGTAGTGGCAGGAACAGCCTGCAGAGGCTTGGTTGTGCTTACCAGAAGAACTTCCTTCGATGGCAGGTGCAGCTGCGAGTAACAAGAGCACTGCGAGACACAGAATTGAACGCTTATATGAGGGCATAAAGCGTGCTTAGTCTAAATGCCTTTGAAAGTTTGGTGCAGCGGCCTCACTCTTCTTGAGAAACAGTGTCTTCGTGAGCGGCGGTGGGATTACTCGATTTCTTCAAAGGTTCAGTAGCTGTGTATTTCTTCGATGAGCTTGCAGAATTGGGGTTGTTGAAGAAAGTGACATAAACCGCTCCGACAACAAAAACTATCGCTAGGGCATACAATCCGGTAGAGAGAGAAAAATCATTCTTTGATGAAGCATCATCGTCATTTGTACCGCTGATCTCAATCTTGCAGCCTGCGAGGTCCACTAGAAGTCCAGGTTCGGTGTTTTGACAAAGGTCAATCGCGTTCGGAATGCCATCTAAATCGTCATCCAGTTGGTATTGACTGCAGCCTGTAATGCCCACTTGCTGACCTACCACCGTTCGTTTACACAAATCATTGACATCGAGAACTCCATCTTCATCGTCATCGTCATCTTCCGCACTGTCAATGCATCCGTCACCATCTACATCTTGTCCAACTGCAGCAATTCCTAAAATTCCTTTTTGGCAGTTATCGATTGCATCGTTGATTCCATCCCCGTCATCGTCATCATCTTCGCTGACGTCACGGCATCCATCACCATCGTAATCATCGATAGAGGCAGTGTTCGCCCAGCGTATTTCACCTTGAGGACATGCGTCATTAGCATCCAATATGCCGTCCTCATCATCATCAAAATCCGTTATCGAATCATGACAACCGTCTTGGTCATGGTCGTTCACTTGAGTTGAGGTCCAAATTGGGGAATCACGTGGGCAGTTATCCGTTGGGTTCGCAATTTTGTCACCGTCTTCATCAATGTCACATCCGTCTCCGATGTTGTCTTCATCGAGGTCCGCTTGCATCGGATTTGACAGGAAGGGACAGTTGTCCATCTGGTCGACCCAATCGTCGCCATCGGTATCGATGTCAGCACATCCATCTCCTTCAGCATCCTCTTCAGGAGTCGATTTCCAACCTACTGGGCCAAGGGGGCACAGGTCGTTGTAATCGAAGATGGTGTCTTCATCGTCGTCGAAATCCTCGGTAGCATCTCTGCATCCATCACCATCGTGGTCTGTAGACTCTTCCGAGAACCAATATCTCTCTCCAAGTGAGCAGTCATCTAAAGCATCGGAAACACCGTCATTGTCATCATCGATGTCGCAGGCGTCTCCTTCTAAATCACCATCGTAGTTTGTCTGTGCACCGTTTGAAACCCGAGGGCAATTGTCTTCTCCGTCAAGTATTCCATCGTCATCCCTATCGGTTTGGTAGAGCCAAATACCGACATCAAACGAGCCTATGGCTGAAGAATTGTGTGACGCTATGGAAATGTCACCGTTGAAAATGTAAGAAACGAAAGGTGAGCCGTCGGTGGCCACTTCGAGAGCAGTAGGCTCGTCGTGACCGCTGCCGCCAGCTGATATTGCCCATTCCCAAGTATTGTTGTCAAGTAATTCTGCGAGGAATATGTCGAAATGATTTTCATCGTTGTATCCGTCAATATCGACAAGTGTATCCTCTCCGATGGTAATGTCACTCGAAATCACCCCAGTGACAAATGTCGCTCCTTGCTCGTTGTGAGCAATTCCAGTGGCTCGGTCAATTCCTATACCGCCTTCTGCTACAATGTCCACCCATCCGCCAGACTGCGAAACTTCCGCCACAAACAAGTCAGTTCCGTCTGATTGTCCAGTGTACAGAGGATCAAATGAAGCATTACCATTGAACTCACCCACGATTTCTATTCCAGAGGAGCTCAAACCATCACAGTCCCATACTCGGTCTTCCCCAGGCCCTCCTGCAGAAATAGCCCAGTCCCATCCGAATTCAGAATAACGGGCTACGGCCAAGTCAGTCATACCTTTTGATGTGAGAACAGTTTCATTGAAAATTAACTCACCGGTAAAAGAAACAGCGACATAAGTGGCTTCTAGACCGTCCATACAGAGTGAACCAATTGGCTCAATACCGCCTATTGTGTCTGTTTTGACATGTCGGAGAGCATCTCCATTTTCGGAGAATGTAATGACCATGAGCGATTGATCGGTCGAGGCTTCGATGGTCGTCTGCTCTAAACGAATATCCCCTTCGAATACAATGGACACGTGAATATTATTGTCAGGGGTAATGAGCATATCGACAACGAATATTTCGTTTTGGTTTTGGATTTGACTGGCCCATAACCATTCTCCTGAAGAGTCGATTCGCGCTACAAATGCATTCCCCTCATCTCTAAACGACTCTTTCTCCAGTGGCGTTAAATCGCCCAGAGCAAGCTCGCATTCTATGTCGATACTGTTGATGCAATACGTGCCTGCAACAATCAAATCCCCGTCGGGCATGAGGGCAATGGTTTCTATCGAGTCTGTCGATATCGAACCTTCACTCAGTGCAGTAATCCATGTGCCGTTTGGTTCAGTCCAGCCAAGGAAAAAATCGATGTCATTTGAACCTCCATTGGCTCCTACAGGGTCGACAATATCATCGAATTGGATGTTGCCTTGAAACCAACCTGCGGTGGCCACACGGCCGTCAGGATACATGATGCTCTGAGTGACATAATCCATCAAACCGCCTCCAAAATTTGTGACCCACCCCAACGATGTCGAATTGTTTCCATCGGAGGGTAAAGGATTTGATTCAGCATGAAGCATCGAGTGGCTTTTTCCAAGAGTAGGTGATAGAACTGCTGCAATGAGAATGCAGACCAATAAAATTGGAATCAAACCTTTGCGCATAAACACTGGACGCAGTTACAGCATTTGAAACCCTGTGTTTTTTGTCCCACAAGTTCATGTCCGAGGCATCTATGGATTTCCATGGACGCCCCTCAAGGAGTATGGCGTCGCTCACTCGCTGAAGAGGAATCCATTCAAGCGAGTCAGAATCTTTCTCAACTCGATGCATGGCCATCGTGGAACACCTCTGCACAACGCGTTCTCTCCGAGTCAACAGGGGTACTTGAAGTCGGACAACGCTTTGACCTTCACCGAATTGAACGCCAACGTTTGGTTGAAGAGATGTGGAAGGTAACCTCAATCCGTATTGGAGAAAACCCAAACTTTACTGAAATTGAATTTGAATGGCTTGGCCAACAACGAGAAGGTAAAGCAGTCGGCACTTCATTGAAATCGTTGAAAATGAGTGTAACGATACTATGTGAGCCGGAGGGAGGGATTGAAATTGCCGCATGGTGGACTCTTTCTGGTTGGTCTCGGTTTTTTCGTGGACGGGTAAATTCGCAAGCGAAAGCCTTTGCAACACAATGGTTAGACGATTTATCAGCAAGGGGCATCGTGCCTATCGGCGAATCACAGCCTCTCACTTTTGTCGACATCGAAAGCGAGGATTCAAAGACGGTCGGCGACGACGATGTGTGATGACCCGACAGAATCGAGACAATCAAGGCGGTTCATCTTCGCGCAATAAAAACCGTTCAAACAAGAACCGCGACGGTCGTCGAAACAACCGGCAGCGCCGATACGGAAGTACTCTAAAATCCACGCTAATGGAGCGTAATGCTTCAGAAATCGCACGCATGGATGAGCAGGCACGTTCACGTTTTGAACAAACACCTCCACCAATGGGTTTCCCTGCGGATACCCCTGAACCGAAGGCCTTCTCGTTTGAATGGGCAACTATACCTGTACCTCTCAAAGATGAGGAAGCCATGGCGGGGAAAGTCATGCGCAAAGGTGAATTTGGTTGGCTCGAAGATGAACGAGTCGACCAAATCGCAGTTTTAGCAGAAGGCTACAAAATGACTCTTGAGCAAGCTCTTTCGCTCCGTTCTGCGCTTTTGCAACAGAAAACAGTATATGGGCACGGCAGATTACGCTCGCAAGGCAAAAACATGCTTCGACTCTACAAGGAAGGAGTGAGTGTGGTCGACCTTTCTACACGGTTCGATTTCCCTCCAATGAATATTTTCAGAATCATTCTTACCGAAATGCGATGGTCGAAATCCAAAATCAAAGAGAGTTTGCGTCAGCCAAGTAAACTCAGCAAACGCGAACGAGAGGAGTTCGAAGCTGCAGAAGCGGCAGACCGGGTATCGAACGTTGACCAAGGTGAGTCTCAAGAGCGTGCTGATTTGTTTGAAGACATCTTGGCGGATTGGTTTGAAGACCAAGGTGTTCGCCTTCGCAGACAACCGGAAATGGTCAAGGAACAAAAGCAAGATTTGGGTCGACCGGTTCGAACACCTGACATTCTGTTTCTTGATCATGTCGAAATAAACGGTAAGCCAGTTGCATGGATTGATGCTAAACACTTCTACGGCGCTGATGTCGATTTCCAACGAAAGAAAATGGCCAAGCAAATGGCTCGTTATATCGAAGAGTGGGGTAGTGGAGCCGTCGTTTATCGACATGGCTTTTCAGCGAACCTCTTCATGCCAGGTTGTACGCTGTTGGATGCAAATGTCTTGGATTTGTCAAAACTTGGACCCGGAGAATAATCAGTGGATTCTGGTTTCAATAACGCCGATATTGGCGTTGTTCAGTGCCTCGGCAATAGCATCCAATTCATCGGATGTGAGTGGACTGTCAAGACGCCGTGGTAATACGCACGCAGATACACCAAGCATACACAGGCGGACATTGACACGAGATTGAAGGTCAAGCCTGAGAATCTCGCTACGAACTGTGGAAAGTAACTTCTTGCGCGCAGGTTCATCGAGAAGCCCAGATGCTTCTCCAAAGTTTCGAGATTCAAGCATGAGGTCAGGCCATCGTTCAAAGTTCCAATCTTTGAGTCTTAGACGGGTGACAGATCGTTCACCTGCTTCAGATATGGCGCGCTTCCATCGCTCATTATCTATGTATTTGGAGGTATGACGACTTTCGTCAGGCTGCCACGCAAGTAGAATTGGTTGTACGCTGGTAAAACTCACGACTTCTCCTCCAGAACCCGGCGCTCCGGGTTGTAAGCGAAGTTCAACGCCGTTCTTCGACATACCAAGCACGTCGCCAAGCCCGGAACCATGCTTGCGTTCTATACGATGAGCGATACGGAGATATTGCAGTTCAGTACCTTTGCCAGTTTCAGAATGAAACCCTCGGGCCACTGCGAGCAAACCGGCTGCAGACATGCCGAAGCCTTGGCTTGTTGGAAGTTCAAGTTGAACTCGGATTCGATACGAATCTGCCGGTGCTAGCAAACGAGCGTTACGTAACTCTTCCACGAGGTCCACATACAGCGCCGTCGAGTCCTCTAACTGCGTTCCATCCATGTCGATCACCTCGACCATGATTGTCCCGTTTTCCACGGGGCCAGCAGGGATATCCAGTTCCGCTCCCGCTGAGAGCAAAGCCTCCACTTCCGGTACGTTAGTGGAAACATATTCGACCGATGCTTCCACGCCTGTTGCAACATTGAAGCCCGCCCCTCGACTGCCTTGAGAGCGTGCTAAATGGGCTTCTTTCCATATTGAAAAAAGAAGCGTAATGTGCCCCCCGCATCGTTCTACTGCCATGCCGTTCGATTTTACGAACAGGGTTTGAGTGATGAACTCTCGCTATGTTTCAAGATGGCCCAGTTTGATTCGTCGAATCTTCAAGGATTCCTTTTTCATTTCATCTGCAATGATATCGAATCGGGCGAAATTTTCGAAAGCAGAACCTTGCAGTTCATCGTTGATGCAGACAAATTTATGGCACAACATTCGAATCTCGAGTGGAACTAATTTCCCGTAGTCGCTGCCGTAGATTCCCGTATCAGGGCCGTTTAAGTCATAACTTTCAATCCAAATATGGTCCTTTTCATCATGTGCCAAAAACAAGTCAAGCATGGGTAATCGCATTGCTGTGCCCTTATCATCCCGTAATCCAAGAGCCATTGAAACCAAGAGGTCGCACAACGGCAGATTTTCCTCATGTTCATGACTCACGCCGAGGCAAAGAGAGCACCACATTCGTTCCTGTTCATGCCAAGAGAGTTCATGTTCCAGGGCAACACCCAAATTCACTTTGCCTCGTAGCGTAGATTCAAAGATCCTCTCAAACTTGTTTTCCTTGATTCCAACACAGATTGTCAATTCGTAAATCCGCTCGGATAAACTTTCGACGGTCATTTCAATTTCGAGAACTGTTCTTTCGTTTTCGACATCGAATCTTTCAAGACTGTGAATATTGACCCATTTTTGGTCCTTGCAAATTGAGTTTAACCATTTCATCGCTCTGTTTTCGCTTGGTGTAAAAGAGCAATATTTCTCTAAAGGAGTCATACTTACGAGGTATTCTACAGTATTTTAACCCAACAACGACTTCATCGAAGAGGTTTTGACCCTCCTTCCGTTCATCAAACCATGGGCCTCGACATTGGCGATACCGCACCTGAGTTTAATTTGAAGAATGCCAACGCATCGGTGGGCAGCTCGAGCATGGCTCTTGAGCAGGCTCGTGGGAAAAACGGCCTTATCGTTGTCTTTGAATGCAACCATTGCCCTTATGTCATTGCCAGCATCTCACGGTTAGAGGCCATGGCTGCTGATGCCGACTCGGTAGGGGTCGGGTTCATCGGCATCAATTCCAACGATCCAGAAATGTATCCAAACGACTCATTTGAGCACATGGAAAAAAGGGCTAGTAGCATGTCCTACTCGTATTTGCACGATGAATCTCAATCCGTTGCGCATGCTTACGATGCGAAGAGGACTCCCGAATTTTTCCTTTTCGATGAACATTTGAAACTTGTTTACAAAGGCCGAATGGATGATTCACCACGAGATCCTACACAGGTTCAAACCAATGAACTACGAGATGCTCTTGATGCAATGTTGCGAGGAGAAGCGCCGGTTGTATCCCAAACTGATTCCATTGGATGCTCTGTCAAGTGGAAAGCCTGAGGTGAAGTGATGACTGGATGCCGGCGACAATGCGACTGGGACAAAAATATGGTTTGTCGAAGTTGTGGAATCGATTACGGTATTCCGGATGACACTGCCAAAAAGGACGAGTCGAATCCGCCTGCAGAAGAGGAATGATCAGTATTGCTCAAGGACCAGTTCGGTCGTTGTTGAGGCAATTTCGTTCGGTGCAGCGAGCCACATCTTGTCGAGTAACTTTCGCAATGCCATGGTGTCGTCAACGTGAACAAGGGCGACGAGGTCTGCGCTTCCAGATACTTCGTAGATGATTTCAATGCCTTCCCATCCAGTCACTTCTGAAGCGAATGAACCAATTTCAGCACCTGGCGATACCTTGATTCTGACAAGTGCCGTCAATCCAACGCCACCTTCTCGGACGGTGTAACCACGGATTGTTCCGTCTTCTTCCATCTTGCGAACATGTGTTCGAACTGTGCGTTCCGAGGCTCCGACTTCCTTTGCCAGTTCGACATAGGACATTCTACCGTTTGTTCGAAGTTGGGCGAGAATTGCGCGGTCTATTTCTGCTACTCGTGGCACAAACGCCCCTACGGTTTAGAGTATATGAAATGACCTTCATGCCTTTTTCCGGCATTGCATGAGCCAAAACGCCCGAAATATGGAAGGAATACCAATCTAATGACCTTTCCAATAGAATTTCACCTGCCCGTATGATTCAAAACCCGCCGTCCACTGGATTGTATTGGGGAACACAATGTCTGGTCATATTACCGGTCTCGATGCTCGAATGATTCTTGATAGCCGTGGAAATCCAACGGTGGAAGTTGACTGCTACGTCGATGGTAACCTCCTCGGTAGGGCCGCCGTTCCTTCCGGTGCTTCAACCGGCGCTTACGAATCCCTCGAAATGAGAGATGGAGACGCTTCTCGTTACCTCGGGAAAGGAGTTTCTCGAGCAGTTGAAAACGTTACGGAACGCATTGAAGAAGCGCTTCTTGGCATGCCGGTTGACGAACAACGTATTCTTGACGAACTGATGATTGAACTGGACGGCACACCGAACAAAGCCAATCTCGGGGCCAACGCTATGCTCGGAGTATCGATGGCATGCCTTCATGCCGGTGCTGCAGTTCATGAGTTGCCCCTTTGGAAGTACATTGGAGGCGTTGCAGGTGGACTCATGCCTGTGCCCATGCTTAACATTCTCAACGGTGGGGCCCATGCCGCTTCCAATGTGGATGTCCAAGAATTCATGGTCATGCCTCACGGATTTGACACCTTCGAAGAAGGATTACGAGCTGGTGTGGAGACGTATCATGCTCTGAAAAAGGAACTTAAGGCAGATGGATTACTCGGAGGAGTCGGAGATGAAGGAGGCTTTGCTCCGAACTTACCTGCCAATGAAGAAGGCCTGAAGTACATGGTTCGAGCCATCGAAGGGGCAGGATATTCAGTTGAAGAGATGGGCATCGCTTTGGATGTTGCAGCAACGGAGTTCCACACCGACGCTGGATACCATATGGATGGAAAAGTTCTCTCAAGCGACGAACTGGCCGATGTTTACTCTGGATGGTTGGATGAATATCCAATCCTTTCAATTGAAGACGGATTTGATGAAGACGATTGGCGTGGTTGGGCAACGTTCACCAAGCGTGAGGGACATCGTGTTCAATCCGTTGGCGACGATTTGTTTGTAACGCAGTCCGAACGCCTTGCTCAAGGAATCGAATTGGGTGCAGCAAACGCTATGCTCGTCAAACTCAATCAAGTTGGTACAGTTACTGAGACGCTTGAATCGATGGATTTAGCCACTTCAAACGGTTACAATAATGTCATTTCCCATCGAAGCGGTGAAACAGAAGACGTAACCATTGCAGATCTTGCGGTTGGAACAAGAGCCGGTCAAATCAAGACTGGAGCGCCTGCTCGTTCCGACCGAGTGGCCAAATACAACCAACTCTTGCGAATTGCAGAAGATGTTGACGAATACCGCTCTCCGTTCTAAAAAGAGCAATAATTTACAGTGCTTTAAGAAGGGGCTGTGAAAAATCATCGTCATGAAGCGAGCACTAGCATCCCTGATTTTAGCCAGCCTACTGATGACGACTCTCCCGCTCAACGTTGCAGCGGACGCAACAGAAGATATACCCACGAACGCCGCAGCAACCGGAGTCCACGACTCATTGGTAGCCGCATTAACACATGCTGACCTCGTCGCAACACTACAAGGCGACGGACCATTCACTGTCTTTGCCCCAACAGATGCGGCATTCGCAGCAGCAGGTATCGACCTTGCTGACTTCGACACGGATGAGGAGAACGCAACACTCTCCGATATCCTACTCTACCACGTTTACTCAGGCTCCGTTGCTGCAGCGGATGTCACTGACGGACTCACCGTTGCAATGGTCAACGGCGACGAAGCAACTTTCGCTGTCGCATCCGATGGTACAGTATCCATCGGCGATGCGAAGGTCACAACGGCAGATGTGCAAGCCAGCAACGGAATCATTCACGTCATTGACGCAGTATTGACGCCGCCAGCAGACGCACCAACACTCGACATACCTGCTACTGCACAATCCACCGGTGTTCACACAGCATTGGTAGCTGCACTCACGCAGGCCAATCTCGTGAGCGCACTGCAAGCAGACGGCCCATTCACCGTCTTTGCACCAACTGACGCCGCATTTACCGCAGCAGGCATTGATTTGTCTACCTTTGACACTCCAGAGGAAAATGCGACACTTGCAGACATTCTCACTTACCACGTTTACTCCGGTGCAGTGCCTTCCAGCGCAGTTACAGACGGACTAGCGGTTAACATGCTCAACGGTGACAAAGCAACCTTCGCAGTCGCTGCGGACGGTACAGTTTCCGTTGGTGGTGCGAACGTCACCACAGCAGATGTTCAAACAACAAACGGTGTTATTCACGTCATCGATAAAGTCTTGCTACCGCCAGCAGGCGACATTTGTTACAACATGGTTTCTCATACCATTGTTGCAGGAGCAACCAACGTCGAATGTAACTCTTACATGTATGTCGAGAACTACTCCATGGGCGGACAGACCATCACCGGATGTTACAACACCGTAACACACGCTGTTACCGATGTTAGCGCTGCAATCTGCGGAGCATACATGTGGACTCCAGCCGTCAACATCGCAACAACAGCTGGTGCTACAACCATCCACGCATCTCTGGTTGCGGCTCTCCAAACTGCCGATCTTGTTGCCACATTGAGCGGTACAGACGAATACACAGTCTTCGCACCGACAGATGCTGCATTCGCAGCAGCAGGCATTGATCTCGACGCATTCGACACACCGGATGAAATTGCTGCACTGGCAAACATTCTCCTCTATCACGTCGTTGCAGGAACGACCTTGTCGACTGACCTGGTAGAAGGTGAAACAACAGTTTCAGCAGCAAACGGAGACGACTTGTTGATTCATGTGACAGGCTCGTCGGTCATGGTCGGAACCGAGATGGCCAATGTTACATTGGCAGATGTCCCTGCAAGTAACGGTGTAATCCATGTCATCGACAAGGTCCTAACACCGCCAGTATCTCTTCCAGATTGCGATGCGACCGTCGGAATAGCTCCAAGCGGCCTCAAGTTCTCACCAGCAACAGTCAACATCAATGTTGGCGACACAGTCTGCTGGCAATGGACCGATTCGAGCATGGCGCACAACGTTCGCCAAGTTGATGGTGACCAATCCTCAACCTATGTTGCAAACGGCGTGACCTCTGGAGACGCAGCAACGACCGTCGATTTCCGTTACACCTTTGATACGGACAGCACGACCTTCTACTACGCTTGCGAACCACATCTTGCCTCCAACATGTTTGGTAAGGTCATCGTAGGCGACGGTGGTGTCGAGGTTGTTCCAGAACCAGTGGATACCGTGGATGAAGATGACGAAGAAGAATCCGTGCCAGGATTCCTTGCAGTGTTCTCTACAATCGCTCTTGTTGGTGCAGCATTCGTTGCCTCCCGCAGAAACGAGTGAGTTCCGAACAATGACAGCACATCCGTGCTGAAAATCACCTGAGACGAACACCCATTCGAGGTTTTGGCACAGCCATCACCTCTTTGAGTGCCCTCGGGCGGATGCAAGAACAACACTCTTCTGCACCGCTCGAGGGGCTACGCTCGTTCGCAATCTCCATTGAGATGTCAAGGATCTATTCCGATACAGCATGGTTCGCTAGGTTTTCTGACGTTCTTGATGCTCAAGTCTGTATTCACAAAGCCGGCACATCAAAGAACATCCACCGATTAACCAATTCGAGTACAATGCCCAACAGTCCAAGAAAAAGTCGTGATTTGGACCATTTGATGGAACAAAATTCTACGGAACTCGACTTCCTCTCTGCCTATGGCGGCTCATCGTCAGAAGGTGATGGGGAAGCAATATTTGCGGCTCTGCAACGGTTTCTCAAAGCAGGCGGGGTGCAAGTGAAGCTCAACCGCAAAAAGGATTCAGTCACATTCTCTTTTGGTAAGGCCAAATGCGAGCCCAACGGTTGTGAAATTTCTTTTGAAGGCGCAAACCTACCCTTGGTGGCAAGTGACTTGCTTCAGTCGGGATTTGCACGCGGCGTGCTTGATGACAATCGCATGAAAGCATCAGTTGTCATGACCGAATGGGGCTCAGAGCAACGTCGTTTTATCGAGCGCTTAGTGGAGTATTTCACTCACGTCGAGTGAATGCTACGGCGAAGGTAACACCTGCTACTGCAATACCCGCGGTGAAACCAGGGATTGTTTCGTCGGAATCCGTAGCACATTCACCGTCGTTGTAGTCGACACCGCCCCAACCAGTATCTTGTTGATAGTGGCATGAAGACCAGGTTTTGTACCAATCGCCTTGCGGGAAGTTGGTTGAGGAATCATCATCGTAAACGGCTTTGATTCTCCAGTTAACATAGGTGTGATCTGATGGTGGCGTGAGTGAAACCGAATACATCCGTTCGTCTACATTTGCATCACGAAGCACAGGTGGGTCGCACACCCCGTCGTTGGTACAGACTTGAGTTGAGATTTCGAACACCGTACCGTTGTCGTATGCGTCTTGATCCATTTCGACGGAAAGGCTCCACAAATTACCATCAACTGAAGGCGTTGTTCGCTCTGAAACGGAGAACGGTACGTCGCCATCCTCGGGATTGACATCGGTCCCTGGGGTCGCATCGCTCGCAATTGCATGGAGTGGTATGAGTAATGAAACTATCAAAATCGTTAGTATAACCTTGATTCGCACAGATATCGTACATCGAAGTTGTATATATGCTTAGGGTGAATTGTCCCTTGTTTAGGGTTCCATGTCCCAAAGTTCATCTCCAACCCAGTGCAGTGTTTTGATGCCTTTGCCCT
>Ga0206677_10000656_pt1 | contig 32872 bp, 33 predicted proteins | sample M130m12015metaG_FD_155475 | JGI IMG/M metagenome (GOLD analysis project Ga0206677, IMG submission 155475) | Ammonia-oxidizing marine archaeal communities from Monterey Bay, California, United States - M1 30m 12015 | ecosystem: Environmental > Aquatic > Marine > Intertidal zone | place: USA...
TGTCATTATTGTGGGTATGTTGTTGGCGGCAAGTACCGGCATTGTTGGCGCCACCGTGGTCACTATGGGACTGCTGTCGTTGCCCACCATGCTCAAGCGCGGCTACTCGCCGGCGCTGGCCTGCGGCACTATTTGTGCCTCAGGCACACTGGGTCAGATTATTCCGCCCTCTATTATTCTGGTGCTGCTCGGCGACGTGCTGTCATCCGCATACCAACAAGCACAGCTGGAACAAGGCAACTTTGCGCCGGATACCATATCCGTTGGTGATTTATTTGTTGGTGCGGTTGTGCCGGGTCTGCTCTTGGTGGCCTTGTACTTGGGCTATCTGGCACTGCTTGCCATTTTTAAGCCCGAAACCATGCCGCCCACCGCAAAAACAGACACACCCCCCGACCGTCTGCTAAAACGCGTGGCGCTGGTGCTGTTCCCGCCGCTGATACTTATTCTAGCGGTCCTCGGCTCTATTATTGCTGGCGTTGCCACACCCACTGAAGCGGCATCAGTGGGTGCGATGGGGGCCTTACTGCTCGCCGGAACAAAGAAGCAGCTTAATTTAACCCGACTCCGCGAGATAGCCCGCAATACCACCCGCGTGACCAGCATGGTGTTTCTAATTCTGGTCGGCGCCTCCATGTTTTCACTGGTGTTTCGCGGCTATGAAGGCGACGACGCCATTCGTGGTTTTTTAAGCGCCCTGCCCGGCGGGCAGGTGAGCGCTTTTGTGCTGGTAATGCTGGTGATGTTCTTATTGGGCTTTGTGCTCGATTTTATCGAAATTACTTTTGTGGTGGTGCCCATCGTCGGGCCGGTGCTGCTGGCAATGGGAATTGATCCGGTATGGCTTGGCATAATGATTGCGATCAATTTGCAAACCTCGTTCTTAACGCCGCCGTTTGGCTTTGCGCTGTTCTATTTGCGCGGCGTGGCGCCCCCACAGCTCCCGACATCGGCAATCTACAAAGGTGTTATACCCTTTATTGGCATTCAGTTACTGGCATTAGGGATGTTAGCAATATGGCCGGAAATCGTTAGCTGGTTACCGAACTTGCTCAGCAATAATTATTAGTGCCACATACAATGGCGCAGCGCGTTAACCATGGAGTCGTATATGCCAGACAGCGCCCCTAACTCCAAGGCCGTTATGGCCCTGCTTTTTGTCGGTGTTTTGATGGGCGCGCTTGATCTCGCCATCATCGGGCCGGCACTGCCTGCAATCCAAGCCGAGTTCGGCTTGGATAACCGCCAGCTATCATGGCTATTCAATATCTATGTCCTGGCTCAGCTTATTGGCACACCACTGCTGGCAAAACTGTCCGACCGTCATGGCCGGCGGCTCATCTATGTGCTTTGTGTGTCGGGCTTCGGAATTGGCTCACTAATGCTGGTGCTTGCCGGTAATCAGGAAACACTAATGATCGGCCGGGCCATTCAGGGCTTCGGTGCGAGCGGCATTTTCCCCGTTGCTGCTGCCGTGATCGGCGACACATTCCCAAAAGAAAAGCAGGGCGGCGCGCTCGGTCTTATCGGTGCGGTATTTGGTCTGGCGTTCCTGATCGGCCCTGTTCTCGGCGGCATACTGTTGCAGTTTTCATGGCAATGGCTGTTCGTTATTAACCTCCCAATTGCCGTTGCGCTGATAATAGCCGGCTTGAAACTGCTTCCTCGAGCAGGCAAATCGAGCGCGCTGCCGTTTGACTGGGCAGGGGGTATTTTGCTGACGACGTTATTGCTTGGGTTGGCCATTGGTGTTACCAATCTCGATACTGCTGATCTGGTGCCCAGTCTTAAAACGCTTGCTGTCTGGCCATTTCTTATAACGGGCATCGTGCTGCTACCGGCTTTCTGGAAAAATGAAAAGACTGCCGCGGACCCCATCATCCGGCCTTCATTTTTCGCTGCAAAGCAGATCCGCCTAGTCATGATTATTGCGGCTGTTGTTGGCACTATAGAATGTGCTCAGGTGTTTCTTCCGGCACTTGCCGTCGCATCGCTCGGGGTAACAGAGAGCATGGCGGCATGGCTGATGTTGCCGGGCGTATTTGTAATGATGGTGGTCTCGCCTCTCGCTGGAAAAGCCGTCGATAAACTGGGCGCTGGCATCATCATTCAACAGGCCATTGCCTTTATCGTCGTCGGCGTAATGATCTGGGCCTTAATGCCGCTGACGTTTGTTAGCTTTATTGGTGCAGGGCTTATCGCCGGTATCGGTCTTGCTGCGCTACTCGGAGCGCCCTTGCGCTACATCATTATTGAGGAATCAACCGCCGATGATCGCGCCTCAGCACAGGGCTTACTGAATATATTTCTTGCCATCGGCCAGCTTTCCGGTGCAGCGATTGTCGGAGCCGTGGCAACCTCAAAAGGCGGGGGAACTGCCGGGTACCAAGCCTCATTCCTGGTGCTTGGCGTACTTGCTGCAGTAATTTTTTTGGTCTCTCTAGGCTTAAAACGCAACGCGCCAAAGGCATCGCAAGCAGACGTTGTTTAGGTGCAATACGCAGATGAGCCGTAGCTAACAGGCAAAAAACGGTTAGTCGCCAAGCGGATAATGACACGCAAAATGGCGCTGGTGACCGCCATTGTGAAGCGTTGTTTGCTGCGGCTCAGTTATTTGGCATTTTGCTTGCGCAGCGGGGCAGCGGGGGTGAAATGCGCAGCCAGACGGCGGCGAAATTGGCGATGGCACATCGCCAGGCAAAATGATTCGCTTTGCTCCGCTAGCCGGGTGTGGCGAAGGTACAGCCGATAACAGCGCCTGGGTATAAGGGTGCTTAGGGCTTGTGTACAGGCTGCTAACAGCCGCCTGTTCAACAATGCGACCAAGATACATAACGGCCACCACATCGCTAATATGCTGAATCACCGCCAGGTCGTGCGAAATAAAAATGAATGACACGCCCAATTGCCGTTGTAAATCGTTAATGAGATTTAACACCTGAGACTGCACCGAAACATCCAGCGCCGATACTGGCTCATCGGCAACGATCAACTTGGGGTTCAACGCCAACGCCCGGGCAATACCAATGCGCTGTCTCTGCCCACCTGAAAACTCATGCGGGTAACGATTCAAAACCGCCGCGCGTAAGCCGACTAATTCAATCAACTCTTCAACCCGCTTGCGCCGCTCTAACGGGGAACCTATGCCATGAACATCCAATGGCTCGCAAACCGTTTGCGCAACCGTTCGACGAGGGCTTAAAGACGCAAACGGGTCCTGAAAGATGATCTGCATATCGCGTCGTTGCGCCTTGAGCTCGGCGCGGTTCATTTGCAATATATCGCGGCCTTCAAAAAAGATCTGCCCTGAATTGGGCTCCTGCAAACGCAACAGCGCCCGGCCCAAGGTTGATTTGCCGCAGCCACTCTCGCCAACAAGGCCCAGAGTCTGACCGGGCAGCAGCGTAAAACTCACATCATCAACCGCTTTGACCTGCTGCCGCACGACGCTAAAGCCGCCACCGCGCACCGGAAAGTGCTTGACCAGATTGCGCACCTCGAGCAGTGGCTTAGTCATGCTGCGGCTCCAGCGGGTGCCAACAGGCAACCGCACCGGCGTCTGCCGAGGGCGTTAATACCGGACTGCGCTCATGGCAATCAGCCTGCACCCGGTTGCAACGATCGGCGAAATGACAGCCGTCCGGCAACGCGGCAATATCAGGCACCATGCCTTCAATAACCGGGAGACGCTCAATTTTGTGTTCACGAATTCGCGGAATTGAACCGATGAGCCCTTGGGTATAAGGGTGAAGGGGAGACGCAAATAACGAGTTTATAGGCGCGGCTTCCACCAATTCGCCGCAGTACATAACCAAGGCACGCTGGCAGGTCTGTGCCACCACCCCCAAATCGTGAGTAATGAGAATGACGGCCATCTCAAACTGATGCTGCAAGCGGACTATCTCATCCAACACCTGCGCCTGCGTCGTCACATCCAGCGCCGTGGTTGGCTCATCCGCAATCAGCAGTTTAGGTCCGCAGCTGAGTGCCATAGCAATCATCACGCGCTGACGCATTCCGCCCGACATCTCATGCGGGTATTCATCAATTCGCTTCGACGGTGCCGGAATGCCCACAATGCCGAGCATATCGATTGCCGCGTGACGGGCCTGCCGCTGTGAAAGCGATTTGTGCAGCCGCAGCACCTCGGTCATTTGATAACCCACGGTTAGCACGGGATTCAGCGCCGTCATCGGCTCCTGAAAGATCATAGAAACCTCGCTGCCACGAATGCGCCGCATGCCGGCTTCGTCGAGCTTCAACAGATCATCCCCGTCCAAAAGGATTTCCCCGTGCACCACTTTGCCGGGCGGCGATGGCACCAACCCGAGTAACGACAGGCCTGTGACGGTCTTACCGCAGCCGGATTCGCCCACCAGGCCTACCACTTCGCCGGCATTGACACTGAAGCTCACGTTATTTACGGCACGCACACGGCCGTGCTCCGTATCGAACTCCACGGCAAGATCACGCACTTCCAGCACTGGCCGGCTCAACGGACCGACCTTGGATCCAACGCATCCTGCAACGCGTCGGAGAACATATTGAACGCCATCACCAGCCCGAACATCAACAGTGATGCCGCAATAAAATTGTTAAAGAAGCCGGCAAGCACCTCAATGGTGCTCTCCGCAATCATCAGCCCCCAGCTCATGCCATCCTGAATACCGATACCAAGAAAGCTTAAAATAACTTCGGACTTGATTGCAGCAACAAAAGTAATGGTGGCCTGCACCAGCAGAATGTGAAAAGTATTAGGCAGAATATGCCGAAAAATAATAGCCACCTCACTCAAGCCAATCGCATGCGCTGCCTCAACAAACTCAAGCTCTTTAAGCTTAATAACTTCGCCGCGCACCAGGCGACTGGTACCAACCCAAAAGGTCGCAATCATTGCGATATACATAGCGTAGGGACTGTCTCCCAATGAAAAAGCTATCGCCGCCACCAATAAATAAAACGGTATCGAATCAATCACACCCATAAACCAGAGCACCAGCTCATCGATCCAACCCCCGCTGAAAAACCCGGCAAAGGCACCCAACACAGCGCCAACAAATGTCGACAGCACGGCAACCACCAGCCCCAGTTCAAAAGCGGTTCGCGTGCTGTACAGCGCACGGGCAAAAATATCCTGACCGATCAAATTGGTGCCGAACCAATGCTCGGCCGATACCGGGCCCCATTTTGGACCGGTAACCTCGGCCCAATCGCTCGCCCAGAGGCCCAACCACACGCCCAACGCCACAATGGCGTAAAGCACGACAACCCAAAGGCCCACTAGCCCTGCACGATCACGACAAAACTTGTGGAAGGCCTTGGACCAAAGCCCCTGGTGGGGCGGAGCGGCAACAAGCGCAATAGTTTCAGGTGCCGCGGCCATCAGTTAAGACTGACCCGCGGGTCAGCCACGCGATACAGGATATCGGTCAATATCTGTGCCAGCACAAACAACACCGCGGTCAAACCAACCACAGCTTTAAGCACCGGCTGATTGCCGGTAGTGATTGCATCGAATGCAACTTTTCCCACCCCCGGAATACCGAAGTAAGTTTCGAGCAATAGACTGCCGCTAATGACAATAAAGGGGATCGAAAAAACCACACGAGTAATAATTGGAATCGCGCAATTTTTCAGCACATGCACCGAAAGAATTTTTGCCGGTGATACACCAAACGCTTTTGCGGTCCGAACGTGATCACGAGACAGCTCCTCGACAATAACTGCACGATAAAAGCGGGTGTTGTAGCCCAGAGCCACAAACACTGTTGCCAGAGTTGGCACCGTCACATAGCGCAAGTAATCAAGCGGGCTGTGGATATTCCAACCACGCACCGGAAACCAACCCAAGCCATAACTCGATGAAAACACCAATTGAAAAGCAATAATGGCGATTAGAAAGCTAATGCTCATACCCACCGCGGAGCAGCCCATAATGGTTTTATCAACCCAACTGCCGCGCCTGCTAGCCGCAAATAACGCCAGCAATACACCGAACAGATTTCCCAAGACAAAACCAGGTGTTACCAGCGCCAACGACACAGGAATCGTGCGGGCGAGCAGGTCACTAACTTTTTCGCCCGTGGACTCCGAACGCCCGAAATTCAGCGTTGCCAGCTCGGTAACATAGTTAAAGTAGCGGGCCACAAAGGGCTGGTCATAGCCCAGCTCGCTCCGTATCTCCGCGATCTGCTGTTCTGTCGGATTCTTGCCCAATAAGTCATACGTTTTGTCAGGCCCAAAGTACACCATGAGCAAAAAGCTGATAAAGGTCACCCCAAAAATCAGCGGAATGCCCGCGATCAATTTACGCAGTGTGTATTGAAGCAACTCCATGACCTAATCAACATCCACGTAGCGCAGAAAACCACCGCCCACAATTGACGAATCAGGCACGGCAATCACATTGTTGTGCCAGAGAGTAATTCGCATCCGGGTAAGGCCCGTGACTGCAACACAGTCATCCACCAGCATTTGATTCATCTGACGATAAATTGCCGTACGCTCATCAGAAGGGGCCATCGTTGCTGCCTGCTCAAATAATGCATCGTATTTGGGGTTGGCATAGTTTGCATCGTTTGACCCTGGCGACGCATTTGGACCATAAAACAATTGCAAAGTGTTTTCTGCATCCGGGTAATCCAAGCCCCAGCCTTTGCTAACAAAGGGCAGTTCACTTCGCGACCAGGCGCGAACAATATCGCCGAAGGTGGCATAACGTTTCAGCACAACCTTTTCCGACGGGTAGCCAATGTCTTTCAAAAACGCACGGAATTGCTCAAAGAACAATCTGCTCTTTACGCCGGCAACAGTGCCATAGGTCAGCGTAGGCAGGTTATCGGGCGTCCAGCCGTTATCCGCCAACAACTGTTTGGCATATGCAACATCACGGGTCACGCTGTCGCGGGGCATTGCCTCATCAAACTCTGGCACGCCGGGTGGTATGACTCCCGGAAAGACCTGACCAAGCCCCATATAAAAACTGTCATTCCGCGCCGGCCAATCGAAACTGCGAATCACCGCACAGCGTAAAGCTTTGTTGCGCGCATTGCGCTCAGGATCTGGGTTATAGCCCATCTCAGGAAAGTCGAGATTAAAATTGCTATACACAAAACCGGCTTCAGGACCGGTCGCAAGCTGGTATTTTTCCGCAAACTCCGGCTTAAGGATCACCGGACGGGTCGAGTCAAGCACAAACTCAACCTGCTCATCAGGCAGAGATGCCATTTGCACTTCATCACCCTTGGTAAACGAACTCCACAATGCCGATCCTTCCTGAATAAAATCGATTTCGAGACGATCAAGAAACGGTGGGGAACGACCTTCGAGTTCGGCAACGCGTGTATAAGCCTGAGTGGCGGGGTCATAACCCTCTTCAATCAAATTAAATGGCTCATCGCGATAATTGCTGTTGGGTAATAACACCGCCTTCGCGGTGTTAAATGACTCCAGCCGGAATGCGCCAGAGCCTACCGGACGAATACCAAACTCACGCCCATACGTCTCAACCGCTTCGGCGGGAACCACCGCGGAAAAACCCATTGCTAATGTGTACAACAACTGAGGGTAAGGCCTGGTCAGTTCAATACGAACGGTATAAGGATCCACTGCGCGCAAACCTGCAATTTCAGCCGAATAATCCGAACCAGCTGCCTTCCACTCGTCCAAGCCTTTGATGCGGTCCTGCCACAACCAAGCACCCTGGGGACGAGTGGCCGGGTCGAAGTGCCGCTTAATGGAATACACAAAATCCGCGGCAGTAACTTCACGACCTTTGCCACCCGGAAATGCGGGGTCATCCGCAAACAGCACGCCCTGCTTTAGCGGAATGGTGTAAACCAGACCGTCATCAGACACCTCAGGCATTGCCTCAGCCAGCCCCGGCTTCAACTCAGGCGGACGGGCCAGGTACTTGTAGTTGTATAGCGTATCGAAAACATTACTGACAATAACGTTTGCGTACGCGTTACCCGACTGAACCGGATCAAGGCTGGTAGGCGAGCCGCCCATCGCATAACGGAATACCTTTTTATCATTAACGGCAGCGTGGCTGTTGCCCGCATCGTCCGACGCGCTGCAGGCAAGCAGCAATGAGCTTAACGTTACTGTGCCAATAAAACGCCACATCGCCATTACAGGTTCCGCACGTTCAGCATGGCCTGCTCAGAAATTGCCGTCCACTGTGCCGTGCGCTTTCGATACGCATCGAATGATGCATAGATTTTCTCCGCAGCGGGGTCACTATTCACCATATCCAGAACAACCTCGTCCGATAGGCGCCGCAATTCAATCAATACTTCGTCAGGAAACTGACGGATTTCTATCTCGCCTTCGGCTTCCAGTTCCAGCAGTTGCTCCAAAGACTGACCGTTACGCGCCACGTACTCGGCGAGCATCTGATCATTGGCTGCGCTACAAGCCAATTCGACAATCTTCTGCAAATCCGGTGGCAGAGAGTCAAACGCCTCTTTATTAAAAATAGCTTCCAGCGCAGGGCCGGGCTCTTGCCACCCGGGGTAATAATAATAGCGCGCGGCCTGATGCAGGCCGATAGCCATATCGTTGTAGGGCCCTACCCACTCACTCGCATCAATAGCACCTGTTTGCAGCGCAGTAAATATCTCCGAGCCAGGCGTCGCCACCGGCGTACCTCCAGCGCGGGCCAGCACCTCACCACCCAAGCCCGGGATGCGCATTTTTAGGCCCTGAAGGTCTTCTAAGCTATTGATTTCTTTATTAAACCAGCCGCCCATCTGAACGCCGGTATTGCCCGCCGGAAACGGCACCAAATTAAACGGGGCATACAACTCGCGGTACAGCTCCAAACCGCCACCGTAGTAAAACCAGCCATTCAGTTCGGTGGCACTTAAGCCAAACGGCAGCGCGGTAAAAAACTGCGCGGCTTCGGATTTGCCTTTCCAATAATAGGCCGCGCCATGACCCATTTCGGCCATCCCCTGCGATACCGCACCGAATACTTCAAACGGGGGCACCAGCTCACCACCCGCAAACAGGCGAATTTTTATCCGGCCATTCGATGCCGTCTGAATATCATCCGCGAGCTTCTGTGCATGCGTGCCTAAGCCCGGAAAATTCGGTGGCCAGGTGGTCACCATCTTCCAGTTGTAAGTCTGGCCGTCGGCACACGCCTGAGCAATATCGTTATCACTTTGAGCACAGGCGGTTACTCCGAGAGCGCCAGCGCCCATTATCAAATCTCTGCGTTTCATAAAGCGTTTCTTCTATTTGTAAGCCGCCGGACAATAGCACCGGACAAGTATGGCTCCCATAGTAGTGCATTAAGATGCGCACAAAAAACCCTGCGACATAGCGCGCCGCGCTTGCATGACGCGCCGACTCAGGCAAACTCGCTGCATGATTGGATTGTTGCAACGGGTAAGTCAGGCGCAGGTGGTGGTGCGCGATACGACTATCGGCGAGATCGATACCGGGCTAATGGTGCTCGTGGGAGTCGAATGTGACGATACCGAAGCCAAAGCCGACCGACTGCTTGAACGCTTGCTGAGTTATCGCGTGTTTCCAGACCAAGCCGGAAAAATGAATCGCAGCCTGCTCGATATTCAGGGTGGCATGTTGCTGGTACCCCAGTTCACGCTGCCCGCAGATACCCGCAAAGGCACGCGCCCGGGCTTTTCCAAAGGTGCAGATCCGGAAACCGCTGAGCGGATGTTCAATTACTTTGTTGCAGAGTGCCGCAAGCGTCTGGGCAGGGTTGAAACTGGATGCTTCGGCGCTGATATGCAGGTAAGCCTGACCAATGACGGACCGGTTACCTTTTGGTTACAGACATAAATCAACGCCTCAGCATCGATATGGCGTATTATTAGAGACCTGTTTACGAATAAATCAAGCGATTCGCCGGCATCACCGACAAGTCGCGAATATGGAGAAAGGCTATGGGACTCGGCGGAATTAGCATTTGGCAGCTACTGATTGTGTTGGTCATTGTCGTGCTCATTTTTGGCACCAAGCGTTTGGGCAGTTTGGGCAAAGATCTTGGTGGTGCAGTGAAGAGCTTCCGCGGTGCTATGGATGACGCAGACAAAGGGGAAGACTCCAAACAGATTAAAGACCAACCGGACGCCCAGTTTTCTGAAGCGAACAGCGAAGAAAAGGCCGGTGATAAGGCTTCTTAAGCCTCTTCACGGTTACGCGACCTAAGCACACATGTTCGACATCGGTTTTTGGGAACTGGCTATTTTATTCGGCCTTGGACTCGTCGTTCTTGGCCCTGAAAAATTGCCTAAAGTGGCCAGCCAGATAGGCAACTGGGCCGGGCAGGCTCGCCGAATGGCCCGCAATCTATCGGCCCAAATGCAAGCCGAAATAAACCTTGAAGACGCGATCAACCCACCGTCAAACACACCGAAAGAACCTCAGGAAGTAAAACCGGCCTGGCAAACTTCTGCGGGCTTGCGCCCCGGCTACTCGAGCGAAGCTGAGGCAACGACGGAAGAAGAGGCCAGAGCAGACGGCATCTCCGAAGAGGTCGGCCACGGCGAATATGACCCGGCAGAAGATAAGCAGCCTGCACCGGACAAAGAGCCCTCAATAAAATCTGGCGATCAGAGCGGGTCATGAGTAAAGCCGGGGAAATGCTCGAAGAAGGGACCCTTGTCTCTCATCTGGTTGAGCTGCGCACTCGCTTAATTCGGGCATCACTTGCCGTACTGGCAATCTTTGCCTGTCTGGCACCGTTCTCCGATAGCGTTTTTAAGGTCGTTGCCAACCCGCTGATGGCGCAAATGGCGAACCTAAACGGCGCTGGCGGAACTCAAATGCAGATGATTGCCACTCAGGTGGCCTCTCCGTTTCTGGTGCCATTCAAAACCTGTATGTGGGTGGCGTTGTTCATTGCCATGCCGGTTGTTATCTATCAGGTCTGGGCGTTTGTTGCGCCCGGTCTGTATAAGCAGGAGAAACGCTTTGCGATACCAATGGTCGCATCAAGCATTTTGCTGTTTTATATCGGTGTGTTGTTTGCCTACAGCGTGGTGTTTCCGCTGATGTTTGCCTTCTTTACTGCCGCCGCTCCCGATGGCGTGGCGGTGATGACTGATATCAACAGTTATCTCGATTTTGTTCTGGCTATTTTCTTTGCCTTTGGGCTCGCCTTTGAAGTGCCTATTGCCACAGTGATGCTGGTGTGGTCCGGACTAACAACCACCAAAAGCCTGGGCCAAAAACGCGCCTATGTGTTTCTGGGGGCGTTTGTTTTCGGCATGCTATTAACGCCTCCCGACGTCATCTCACAAACCTTGCTGGCCGTGCCGGTATACCTGCTGTACGAGGTGGGCATTGTGATGTCGAAGCTTATGGTGAATAAAAAGGACGCCAGCACCTCCGCAGATAATGACAGCAACGCTGACTAAGCAAGGCGCAGGACTGTGAGCCGGCCCTTGCCGCAACTCACCGTCAAGGCTGTTGCTCTGGGCATTGCTTTAGCCATGCTGCTTGCCGGTGCCAATGCCTACCTAGGCCTGTTTGCCGGGATGACGGTTTCTGCATCAATTCCAGCCGCCGTCATCTCAATGGGGCTGCTTAAGCTGTTCCGCAATAGCAATATTCTCGAAAATAACATTGTGCAAACCGCCGCATCTGCCGGCGAATCGCTGGCGGCGGGCGTAATCTTTACACTGCCCGCGCTCATTATATTGGGCTACTGGGAAAGCTTCGACTACTGGTGGGTGTGCATGATCGCGGGCATCGGCGGACTGCTTGGGGTGATGTTTACAGTGCCCTTACGGCGCTCATTTATCGTTGATCAAGCGCTGATTTACCCGGAAGGGACGGCCACTGCCGAGGTGCTCAGAGCCGGGGAAGCTCGTGGCGCGGCAATAAAAGCTCTGGCCGTGGGTGGCGGCATTGGTGCCGTGGTTAAACTCTGCGAAGCGGGTCTAAAGCTCTGGCCATCAAGCGCGGCAGGCGGCACATGGGTGGGTCAGAACACGGCGCTTTATGCCGGCACTAATTTATCGCCGGCACTTTTAGGCGTTGGCTATATCGTCGGCATTAATGTAGCCGCGCTAATTCTGATCGGCGGCGTAATCTCCTGGTACGTTGCAATTCCAATCTACAGCACTTGGTTTGCAACCAGCGATCCCGTGCTCGGTGATATGTTAAAGAACAATGCCAGCGCGGTAGATGTCGCGTTTCAAATTTGGACCAGCAAGATTCGCTATCTTGGCGTTGGGGCAATGCTAACCGGCGGTCTCTGGGCCTTAATATCGGTGCGCAGCTCTATCATCAATGGCTTTCGTGGCGGGCTTAGCGCCGGCCAAAGGTCATCAGGCAAAGCGGCCGCCAACGATGCGCCCATGGCCTTGGTCATTGGCGTATCGCTAGTGCTTACAGTGCCATTGTTTATGCTGTATCTGCAGATCGTTAACAGTGTAGGCATCGCGCTGGCTATGACGCTGGTAATGGGCATAGCAGGCTTTCTGTTTTCGGCTGTCGCCGGCTACATGGCCGGCATTGTTGGCTCATCGCACAACCCCATTTCCGGCATTACTATTTCCACAATCCTGCTCGCCTCGCTGCTGCTGCTATGGCTCACGGGCAACGATGACATTGGGCCGACAGCAGCAATTGTTATTGGCGCGGTGGTGTGTTGTGCCGCAGCCATTGCCGGTGACAACATGCAAGATCTAAAGGCCGGATACCTGTTGGGGGCGACCCCCTGGAAACAGCAGCTTATGCAGTGTGTTGGTGTGCTCTCATCAATGCTGGTGATGGCGCCTATTCTTAACCTGCTGCTAAAAGCCTACGGCATCGGCTTACCCACGGCCGAACAACCCGATGCCTTGCTGGCGCCGCAAGCGGCACTGATGGCCTCAGTTGCTGAAGGTGTTTTTTCCGGCAACCTGCCCTGGACCATGGTGGCTATGGGTGCAGGTATCGGTATCGGTATTATTCTCATTGATGAATGGCTGGCCGCCCGCAGGGCCTCATTCCGGGCTCCGGTGCTGGCGGTGGCCATTGGCGTTTATCTGCCGCTGGAGCTGGCTGTGCCTATATTTCTTGGCGGGCTGATTCACTGGCTTGTTAGCCGACGTGGCGCCGCCGCCAATAGCGGCATGTTATTGGCGGCCGGCCTGATTACCGGCGAGGCACTTATCGGTATTCTGCTGGCCGTTCCTATTGTCATCACCGGTGATACTGCCTTTCTTGCTTTGCCGAAAGCATGGCAAGTGGGCAGTGGGCTCGGACTGATCGTTCTGGCACTAGTGGCGCTGTACCTGTTCTGGACAGCGCAGCAGCGCGGCTTGCCGCAACGGTCTTAAACACACACAATACGGTCAATCATCGACTGCGGTCGCATTCGTCTATTCAAGGAGAGTTTAAATGGCAGCGTATCAGGTGGCAATTTGTCATATCACCAACCCAACCCCGGAAATGAAAACCTACGCAGCAACGTCTGCTGAGATTGTCGCCAATATGGGCGGCTCATATCTGGTTCGCGGCCCTGCTGCCGAAATCAAAGAGGGCGACTTCCTGAAAGGCAAAGTTGTGCTGATAACCTCCTTTCCTACTATGGATCAGATGAAGGCGTTCTGGGCGAGCGAAGAATACAATGCCATTAAACATTTGCGCGATGGCACCGGCACATACGACGTTGCTATTTATGAAGGCTGAACGTGAGCTGAGGCCCTGCATAAAGAATAAAAAAGGTCGCATAAAGCGGCTTTTTTTTCGCCTGCCGAAACAGACAACGCTAGGGTGTCTTGAGCCGCAGCGATCCCCTACGCGACTACCCAAGCTGCAGCGCACCATCCACAATCATGAATGACGCCATGGTTTCGGCAACAACAACGCCATCTTCAGCGCGAATCGCCTTGCCTTCCATCATTACCATGCGCCCTTTAACGCGCGTCGCACGCCCTTCCAGAGCAAGCGCTGTGCCCAGATGCACCGGCTCGCGGTAGCGGATCTCACATTTTGCCGTATGCGCCCGCACGCCTTTTAAAAAAAGCCAGTTGGCCATTACATCATCCAACACGGCAAATAAAATTCCCCCATGCACGAGATCGTCAAATCCCACCGTATGAGGCTCCGGCCTAAAGCTTGCTCGACACACATCGTTATCGAGAGAAAAAATCAGTTGCAGGCCGTTCGGGTTATCCGGACCACAAACAAAGCAACGGGAACCATCTCTGCGGGAAGTATTCATGCCGCTATGCTACCACTATCCTCTGCCCGCTCTGTTGCAAGGGTTATAATGAAGAAAACAAAGGAGGCCGGCATGGCATACGACAGCAATAACCTTTTTGCAAAAATTCTTAGGGATGAAATTCCCGCGGTCAGGGTCTACGAAGATGAGCACACGCTCGCCTTTATGGATGTTATGCCCCAGGCCGAGGGCCATACGCTAATCATTCCAAAAGAAGCTGCCTGTAATCTTCTGGACCTATCTACAGAAGGCGCCACACGGCTTATTCAAACGACACAGAAGATCGCCAGGGCAGTGGCGTCAGCAATGAAACCGGACGGTATCATGATTCAGCAGTTCAACAATGAGGCGGCCGGGCAAAGCGTGTTTCATGTGCACATGCATGTGGTGCCGCGCTGGGAAGGCGTGCCATTACGGCGTCATTCGGGCGCCATGGCTGACCCAGCCGTGCTTGAGGAGCGCGCTTCAAAAATCCGCGATGCGCTGATATAGCCCCTGCTAAAGAGCCTCTAAATAACCCGTGCAAGCTGATAGCCGGCCCAAGCGAGCAATAGCCCGAGAACAATCTGCACAACAATATTGAGGCCGACCTTAAAAAACTCGGCACCGCTTAGAAGCGCGAAATTTTCATAGGCGAAACTGGAATAGGTTGTAAAACCACCGAGAACGCCGACAGCAAGAAACAAGCGCCATTGCTGATCGAGAAGGCCGCGCACATCGCTTAGGCCGATTACCAAGCCGATCAATAAACAACCGATCATGTTCACCGCTAAAGTACCCAGCGGAAAAGCACTCGGAAGCCACGCCTTTTGCACCCAATGATGCATGACAAAACGCAGACTAGAGCCCACAAAGCCGCCCATGCCCACAATCAGCACCTGACCAAATGTAATTCCATTCATGTTCAGCATTCCTTGTGACGTTCTTGCCGCATCATAACCCCGCGGATTCGCCAGGTCCGACCTTGGCAGGCTGAAGCGCTTGCTGGTAAGCAATTAATTCGGCCACTGACACCAGCCGTATGCCCTGATCGGGCAAATGCGGCAAAACCCGTTGCAGAAATGCTGTTGTTTCTGGGTATGGATGTCCGATAGCTAGAGCGGAACCTTGCTTGCGGGCAAGGCTAAGCAAACGACGGTACTCGTGCATCAACTGGTCTTCACCGGACTGGTTATCCAGAAATATATTTCGGCGGGTTACGGGTATTCCATAGTCGGCCGCCATGTCGCCGGCAATACTCTGGGCTGTGGTGTAACTGTCGACAAAAAACAAATGTTGATACGCAGCGATCTCTGACATCAACCACGCCATATGGCCAGGATGTCGTGTAATTAAGCTGCCCATATGATTATTAACACCGACCGCATTCGGCACTGACGCAAGGTCCGCCGCAAGAATTTGTTGCAACTCCTGGCGACTGTTATCGAGACTAATTTCGCCAACGCCGGCGAGGCGACTTATATCCATTGCCTGCAGAGGCAGGTGCAACATCACCTCTTTCCCTGAGGCGGTGGCCGCCGCGGATACTTGTGCCGCCCAAGGCGTGTGCGGCAGCACAGAACAAGCGACCGGTCCGGGCAGGCGGGTAACGGCAAGGCTGTAATCACGCTGCTGTCCAAGGTCGTCGATGATGATGGCGATCATCGGATCCGCAGGGGGCGCTGCGCAGACCGCTGCGCTCAACGCCAACGCCAAAAAACCGCTAAGGCGAAAGCATGCATAACGGCAATATTGGAGTCGGCTCACAGCGTGAAGACTACGCTGTTTTGGTGGTAGCGCCTAGTAACGCAAAACCAGTGTGGGCCAAATCAACCCGGCCCGAGGCTCAGTGAACGACCTGGCTTTGCAAAAGACGGGGCTCTTTCAAAAAATTCACCGCGGCTTGGAGCTGCGAATCGGTCTGCAATAACACCAGTGCTTTGTTGGTGAAATGGCTGTTTACGCCTGCCTGCATATCGGCCACCTTATCGGCCTCAATGCGGATGTCAGGAGAAATGCCCTCGCCGTGAATCGAGACGCCTGACGGGGTAAAGTACAGCGAGGTAGTCAATTTTATGGCTCGGCCGCTGGACAAGGGAATAACCGTTTGCACAGAGCCCTTACCAAAGGTGCGCATGCCGGCAATCAATGCGCGGTTATTATCCTGCAACGCGCCGGCCACAATTTCAGATGCCGATGCCGAGCCTTTGTTCACCAGAACAATCATTTGGGCGCCCTCTGCCAAATCGCCCTGGTTCGCTTCATGCGTGAAACTTGCATCGATAGCCCGCCCGCTCGCACTGACAATTGTACCGCCGTCCAGAAACGCATCGGAAACGTCAACCGCTGCGGCTAGCACGCCACCCGGGTTGTTGCGAAGATCGAGCAGCAGGCCCTTAAGCTGACCGTGATTATCATGCTGCAGTTCATTCAGGGCATCGAGCATATCCGCGTAGGTGGTGTCACTAAAGTGGCTGATCCGCACGTAGCCATAATCCGGCTCGAGCAAATTGGCGCTGACACTTTTGACCTTGACGTGGCTGCGCGTCAGGGTGAAATCAATCGGCTCTGCTTCACCACTGCGGGCGATACGAATGTGCACTTGGGTGCCGGGCTTGCCGCGCATCAGGCCAACCGCGTTATTCGAGTTGGCCGGGCTGACATCGAGGTTGTTAATGGTGAGAATTTGATCGCCCGCCCGGATGCCGGCCAAGGCTGCCGGTGATCCGGCAATAGGCGCCACCACATTTACCCGATCGCTATCGAGACTAATCTCAAGACCGACACCTGAATAATTGCCACTGCTGTTTATCCGGACTTCTTCGTATTGGTTGCTGTCGAGAAACTGTGAGTGAGGATCCAGCTCGGTGACTAAGCCACGCACCGCGCCCTCAACAAGGTCGCGATCCTCAAGCGGCTCAACGTACTCCTGACGGACTCGCTCCAAAACCTCGGTCAACAAACGGGCTTCATCCCATGGCAGCGGATCGCGGGCAGGCTCAAGCTGAGCAAGTACGCTGGAACCAAAGGAGAGCGCAAAGCCAATCATTGCGCCAATAATTAACGTTAAAACGGTCTTGTTGCCTGTGCGCATAAGCGGCGGGTCCAGAGTCTAAAACGGGCTATTAGAATAGCTATTTCACCTGTATTGCCGCAGCGACTGTGTCGCAAAACCCAACATTCAGCCGATCATAGATGCTTTCATTAAATCTGATAAAAACGGTTAATTTTTAATGGTTTAAGGCTTACTTTTTGATCCATGGGGCCGGGCTAATGGGTTGGCCGGCTTTACGCAGCTCGAAATACGCTGCCGGCTCTGCTTGACCGCCACTGTCGCCGACGCGGGCAATAACCTCATTGGGCTGCACCCAGCTGCCGACACCATGCAACAACTCCTGATTGTGCCCATAGAGGCTCAGGTAGCCATCACCGTGTTCAACAATCATCAGCAAGCCCATCCCCTGCAACCAGTCTGCATAAATCACCCGACCATGAAAAAACGCACGAACATTATTGCCCGAAGGCGCCGCAATTAAGACGCCATTCCAGCGCAATTGCCCGCTACTGCGAAGCTCACCATAGCCCTTTAACACTCGGCCTTTCACGGGCCACGACAGCTTGCCTTTCTGATTCGCGAACGGCCCGGCAGGCAGTCTCGGCATGTCCGGCAATACACTGGCTAGCTCGATCACCAGTTTATCGAGCTCCTTTGCCTGCTTGGTCAGCGCTGCGAGCTGAGCTTCCCGGGATGACACGTCTTTTTTTAGTTTTGTCACAGCCTTCTCGCGCTCGGCACGTGCCGCCTTGACCTCATTAAGGGCCGTTGTGCGGTTGAGCTCAAGCGCCGTTAGGCGCTTCGCTTCAGCTTTAAGCTCCTCGGCAATCCGCTGCAAATCAACCAACTGCTTCTGCACCTGGCCAATAAGCGCCGTCCGTTGCCGAGTCAGATACTCATACCAGGTAAGGCGTCGCCCCATCACACCCGGGTCCTGCTGGCTCAAAACCAGCTTCAACCATTGCTCCTGACCCTGGATATAAGCAAGACGCATCTGCGATGCCAGATCAGCCTGCATATCAGTGAGCTCGCTTTGCTGCTTGCGCTGCTGCGCCAATAGTGTTGTGTTGGCCTTCTGCGCCGTCTTTAGGTCGGCCTGCACTGTGCTTAACGCGTTACGAGCCCCCTGTTCCGCAATTTCACTGTCTTTTAAGTCGCGCTCGACCTGGCTGAGCTTCTCGCCGTCACGCTGGCGTTGCTTTTGCAGCTGCTGAATCTGCTGGCGTACCGCCTCTAATTCAGCCCGTGCCTCTGCTTCTGTCGGCTCTGCCTGTGCGGCGCCCGACAAAATGGCCACCGCTATTAGGATGCTAAAGAGGGGTTTCATCCGCTGAGTGTAGGGCAATAACAAGATGACGGAAACACGCTCACAACCATTCACCATCAAATGAAGCAGGGTATAATTGCCCTTCTTAATTAAGCATAAATCGAAGCAGAATCTCCCATGGATAGACTTATTGAATTTGCGAACGCCAATATCTGGCTTGCCTTGGCTCTTGTCGGCAGCCTGCTGGCCGTTATTTTTAACGAATTGCGACTTAGATCGCAGGCGATGGGCAGTATTTCAGCGCCGCAGGCCGTCGGGCTTATTAACAATGGCGCCACCGTGGTTGACCTGCGGGATCCCGAGGCCTTCAAACAGGGGCATCTCATTGACGCGCTCAACCTCAACCCGCAAGAACTGGCGAACAGCAAGAAGCTCAAGTCAAACAAGGGCGTGCTGTTGGTCTGTGAAAATGGCGCCAAGAGCGCACGCGCGCTGGCTGAATTGCGCAAAGCCGGGTTTGACAACAGTTTCAGCCTTAAAGGCGGTATAGCCGGCTGGCAGCAGGATAACCTGCCAACCGAGCGCAGCTAACGGAGGGCCTGTTCATGCCAACAGTTAAAATCATTATGTACACGAAGCCCTTCTGTGGCTTCTGCGCCGCGGCGAAAGCGCTGCTCAAAAAGAAAGGCGTCACTTATACCGAAATCAATATTGGCGGCGAGGCCGCTCTGCGTGACGAAATGATTGCTCGCTCGGCTCGCTCCACGGTTCCACAAATATTCATCAATGACGAACATATCGGCGGCTATGATGATATGGCAGCCCTTGAAAAAGCCGGCGAACTTGATTCGCGCCTCGGCCGCTAACAGGATTACCCATGACCGAAAACGTTACCGAAAACAGCAATGCAGCAAGCAAGCAATTTTTACTGCACCAGATGTACATCAAAGATCTTTCATTTGAGTCGCCGAACACCCCGGAGGTATTTAAGCAGGTTGATGCTGAGATGGAGACCAAGCTCAACATTAAAAACTCGCATCGGGAACTGGGGGATAACCGCTTTGAAGTCATTTTGCACCTAAGCGTCCATGCCAAACGAGGCGAACAAACCGTGTTTCTTATTGAGATTGATCAGGCCGGTATATTTGAGATGCGGGGCTTCCACAAGGAAGAGCTTGGCCAGATTATCGGCACCCATTGCCCTGCCACATTGTTCCCCTATGTTCGTGAGACCATTTCATCCACAGCAACCCGCGGAGGCTTTCCGCCGCTGGTATTGCAGCCCATTAATTTCGAGGCGCTGTATGCCCAATCAATACAGCACGGCAAGCCTCAGGCCTAAACGCACTATTTTCCGGGGCGACGCGTATGAGCAGCAAGCACACACAAACAATTGCGGTTATTGGCGCCGGTTCCTGGGGCACCGCGCTGGCAATTCAGCTGGCGCGCGCTGGCACCGATGCTTGCCTCTGGGGCATGGAGCCGGAAGTGATCGACTCGCTCACCACTGACCGTGTTAACCATCGGTTTCTGCCCGGTATCAGGGTCCCCAAAAACCTTCGTATCTCGGCAGACCTTGAGGAAAATATCGGGGCACATCGCGACATTCTTTTGGTGGTGCCCAGCCATGTCTTCCGTGAAGTTCTGCAGCAGATAAAACCATGGTTACGAAGCGATGCCCGCATCGCCTGGGCAACCAAAGGCTTTGAACTGAGCACCGGCAAGCTGGCTCACGAGGTTGCCGAAGAGGTGCTCGGCACATCGATACCGCTGGCTGTTGTTTCCGGGCCTACTTTCGCAACTGAGGTTGGCAATGGCCTGCCAACAGCAATGACTATTGCGGCTACCGATGACGTCTTTGCCGATGATCTTTCGCGGGCCTTTACTAGCAAAACATTTAAAGCCTATACCTCAAATGACATCATTGGGGTGGAGGTGGGTGGCGCCATCAAAAACATATTGGCTATAGCAACGGGTTTATCGGATGGGCTGGGTTACGGCGCCAATACGCGTGTGCTGCTAATCACCCGTGGTTTACGGGAGCTCTCGCGCCTCGGTATTGCGCTCGGCGCGAAAGAATCCACCTTTATGGGCTTATCGGGCATGGGTGATTTGGTCCTTACCTGCACGGACAACCAGTCGCGCAATCGACGCATGGGACTGGCTCTGGCAAAGGGCAGGAGCATGGAAGACATCTCTGAGGAAATCGGGCAAGTCGTAGAAGGCGTAAAGGCGGCGAAAGCCGTGCATGGCGTCGCGCAAGCAATGGGCGTCAAGATGCCTATTTGTGAAGCCGTATACAAGCTGCTCTATGAAGGGATGTCTACCGACGATGCGGCAGAAAGTCTCATGAGCCGCCCCAGTGGCGATGAGTTTTAATCTCTATAACCGACGTCAACGCGATACGCCTCATGTTTTATAAGGCTCTACCTATGCACCCTAATCAAATGCCCCTTATCAATCCGCACAAACGATTCGTTCTGATCACAAATTCAAAATGCGGCGGCACAACCTTAAAGAGTTGGTTTTTAGAAACGCTTGAAATGCAAAAAACGATGGAAGGGCGCTTTTCAGTGCTGCGCTACTATGGCCCTAAGTTCTTCTTTTATTGGCGCCGAAAAAGCAAGGGTCTCCGCGCGTTGATCAAAGACGGCCCCGCAACAAATAATGATGCTTTAAGGCTATTTATTACTGCCTATCGAAACAGATACTGCCGACATCATCTGTCACTACTAGGCAACTCTAAATTTCTGCGTTTTGCGGTCGTGCGTGATCCATACGAACGGGTCGTAAGCGCCTACCTAGATAAGCTCTGCGGTGAAGCTTTAGATCACAGCTACGTTACAGAGGTGACTGATATTGCCGGGCCTAAACCCGGCGAGATCAGCTTCGATGAGTTTTTAGACTACCTTTTAACCACGGCGTCTGATGAAATGGACCGTCACTGGGCCCCACAAAGTCGGCTGCTAGATCAACTAGAGATTGACCGCCTAGTTCCTCTGGAAAAGCTAGAGAGCGGTCTAAGCGATATAGAGAAATCTTTGGGTTTGAAGGTAAATCGAAAAGCACTATTCGCTCGACAAACCACGCCTCATTCGCCAGGCTCTGATAGTAAAACGGATAAACGCAACGCCTATATTAGCAACAGAACATTGCTTAGAGACCGGGCGACCATCGGTATGCTGCCGTCAAAACACACTTTTTTATTGGATCAAGCGATTCGCCGAAAGATAGAAACTATCTATAAACGTGATTTCGAGATTCTACCGTACCCAATACGGACTTAAAGAGCCTATCTAATCTAATCAGCAGCCATCGAAATCGAGTTGCCGCCAGGCCTCATAAATCATTACCGCCGCTGAGTTCGAAAGATTCAAACTCCGACTCTGCGGCAGCATCGGCATACGTAAGCGCCGCTCCGCTGGCAACGAATGAAGAAGCTCCATTGGCAAGCCGCGCGTTTCGGGGCCGAAAATAAAGCTGTCTCCGGGTTCAAAATTGGGCTCAGAGTGCGCCACCGACGCTTTTGTCGTTAGCGCAAACACGCGTCCCGGCAATACCGAGAAGCACTCCTCCAACGAATCATACTGATGCATTTCTGCAAACTCGGCATAATCTAAGCCTGCTCGTCGCATCCGCTTGTCATCAAGAGTAAAGCCTAAAGGATGAATCAGGTGCAGACTGCTGCCTGTGTTGGCGCAAAGGCGTATGATATTGCCGGTATTCGGCGCAATTTCGGGCTGATAGAGAACAAGGTTAAACATCGTTATGGTCGCAGATGGCTCCAATAAGCTCGATCCCAGGCTGACCACAGAGTTCTGCGGTTTACCCCTGGCGTCGCCCACAGTGCTGCTTTCGGGCTGTGTAGGGTTTGGCGAAGAATACACCCGTATCGAAGGTTTCTCGAACACGGATGTCGGAGCAGTCTGCCTCAAGGGCACCACCGGCAAGCTCCGCCACGGCAATTCGCCCCACCGTGTGTATGAAACGCCGGACGGTATGTTAAACGCAATTGGCCTGCAAAACCCGGGGGTCGATACTGTCGTGGACACCATTCTGCCAGATCTGGATTTCTCTGAGACGCGCTTTATTGCAAATGCCTGCGGCTCGACCATTGAAGAGTATGTCTATGTCACAAAGCGGTTCAACGACTCCAATATCGACGCCATTGAAATCAATATTTCCTGCCCGAACGTTAAAGAAGGCGGTGTGTCATTCGGCAATGACCCTGATATGTCTGCCAGAGTCGTTGAGGCGTGCCGCAACGTCACGACCAAACCTCTGATCGCAAAGCTCTCTCCCAACCAAACCGACATCGCCTATAACGCCAGCCGGTGCATTGAGGCGGGCGCTGATAGCTTGGCGGTTATTAACACGATGATGGGCATGGCTATTGATATCGAAAAGCGCCGGCCGATAATTGGCAACGTCCAGGGCGGCTTGTCTGGCCCGGCAATTAAGCCGATCGCTCTGCTGAAGGTTAAACAGGTTTATGAGGTGGCCCGCAAACACAATGTGCCAATCATCGGTCAAGGCGGTATTTGCAACGCAACAGATGCCATCGAGTTTCTGCTGGCCGGGGCAACAACAGTCGGGATCGGCACCGCTTTGTTTTACGACCCGCTGGTGTGCATTGATATTAATCGGGGGATTGGTGATTATTTAACCCAGCACAAGATGGCCTCTGTGCGGCAGCTCATTGGTGCTCTGGAGAGCCCCTAGGCGACAATACAACCTGCCCCGCGGCCCTTTAAATTATTGCGAGACAACGTTGTGCATCAATTCGCCTCAAGCACACCTCTGCGCACCGCCGTCTGTCAGTTGGTTCGTCTGATACCCGCAGGCAGTGTTGCCACCTATGGACAGATCGCCGCCTATGCTGGCAGCCCCAGAGCCGCCAGACAGGTCGGGGCGGTGCTGGCGGGATTGCCTCAGGATACCCCCGTTCCCTGGCAGCGGGTGATTAACGCCGCAGGCGCCATCAGCCCACGTGCCAAAGCGGGCGCCGTCGAAATACAGCGCATGTTGCTCGAAGAAGAGGGCGTCAGCTTCCGCAGCGATGGCACTGTCGATCTGCACAAGCACCTATGGCACCCCGAAGAGGCCTCACATTAGCCCTGCGTTGCACAAAGCAATGCGCCTTCCCGTTCTGCAAAAAGAGGTCCTTTTCTCCCCGCAGTAAGGCAGAATAAGGGCATGAATGTTCGTCCAAGAACCATAACCCTGGCGCTTATTTTGTCCGCCTCCATTGCGCTTGGTGCCGCAGGGTGCTCGCGCACGGCTGTCCCCGAGCTGCAAGTTGATACCAGCGAAGGTCCGGTGCAGGGCACCAAGGAAGGCGGTGTTATTTCCTTTAAGGGGATTCCATTTGCGGCCCCGCCTATTGGCGAACTGCGTTGGCGGGCTCCCGAGCCGCCGCTAAAACGTCAACAGCTCATGCTGGCCGACCAGTACGGCAAGTTTTGCGCTCAGCCAAACACATCGCTGTTGTGGTTTGAACTCACCTCCAGCAGTGAAGACTGCCTGACGCTGAATGTCTGGACAACGGCAGTTGGCAGCGCCGCAAAACTGCCTGTTATGGTATGGATACACGGTGGCGGTTACATGCAGGGCTCGGGAAATATCCCGCGGCTCAACAGCCCGGCTTTTGCTGGTGCTGGTGTTGTGCTGGTAACAATTAACTACCGACTAAACGCTTTCGGCTTTTTTGCTCACCCCGACTTAAGCGAGGCACAAGCCAATGAAGCCCATGCCAACTTTGGGTTCCTGGATGCCATAGCGTCGCTGCAGTGGGTGCAGGAAAACATTAGCGGTTTTGGCGGCGACCCCGATAATATTACCGTGTTTGGCGAATCAGCCGGCGGTGCCATGGTGAATAACCTGCTGGTAAGCCCATTATCTGAAGGCCTGTTTCATAAAGCCATCAGCCAAAGCTCTGCGCTCGGTCTGGCTCCGGATGCCATGCTCGATCAGCGCAGCGGGTTTCTATTGTCCGGCGAGGCCATGGGCGAAAAGCTGGTGGCCGCACTTGGCCTTGAGGAGACCCCTGATCCACTGGCGGCACTCAGAGCGCTGCCTGCAGAGGACATAGTCGCGGTAATAGAGCCTACGTGGCGCTTTATCCCTGTCATTGATGGCGTCGCACTCACTGACTTCTCTTCCGAGATTTTTGCTGCCGGCGAACAACATAACGTGCCCTATATCACCGGCGGTGTCAGCTGGGAGGCAAGCTTAGGTCGCTTAATCGGTGGCGGGTTTTCCCCCGCAATGTCAGCCCGCCTGATTCCGGAGGCAGACAAGCAGTTTTTGTATCCCGGATTAGAGGGCGAGGCCCTTGAAGATGCCATTTTCGGTGACCTAATTATTCTCAGTCAGGCGCGCTATGTCAGTGATAACTGGAGCAACATTAGTTCGCCGGTCTGGCATTACAACATGAGCTATGTGGCTGCAGATCGTCGCGACAGTCAGCCCGGCGTTGCCCATGCCGATGACATCGCTTTTGTCATGCGCTCGCTCGATACCGAGCTCGATAACCCAACGGCAGATGACTTAGCAATGAGCAATTTAATGAGCAGCTATTGGGTACAATTTGCACGCACCGGCAACCCAAACCATCCTGACCTGCCACCGTGGAAAGAATACCTTGGCCCGGATGGCACTGTAATGTTGTTCAGTGATGCGCCTCATTCAGAAACCGGGTTTCTGCAGGACCGGATGAATTTTCATATTCAGCGCGGTCGAAACTTTTCAAGCAAGGCGCGCAGCAGAGCGGGTTTGCCAGATGCCGGGAAGACTAACTAGACACGGGGCGGACCCACTAAAACAAGCCCGCAGACGAGCTACTCGTCTCTAATGCCCAGGTCTTTTATCTTGCGGGCCAGCGTATTCCGCCCCCAACCCAGTAGCCTTGACGCCTCCTGCTTTCTGCCCCGGGCATGATTCAACGCGGTTTGAATCAGCACCTTTTCAAACTCCGGCGCTGCTTCTGTTAACAGGGGCTCAGCAGACGCATCGTTAATCCGGCCTTCGGCCCATCGCTGCAATGCTGCCAGCCAGTCGCTTTGCGCCGAACCCCCTAAAGCACGACCGCCAAGCTCATCAGGAATATCATCAATCCGAATCTCGGCGCCCGGGGCCAACACCGTGAGTTTGCTGCACGCATTAACCAGCTGGCGCACATTGCCGGGCCAACTGAATGCCTGTAAAGCTTCCAATGCCGAAGGGCTTACCGACTTGGGATCCACCCCCAGCTCAACAGCAGACTTTGCCAGATAATGGGTCATTAATGCCGGAATATCGTCGCGCCGCGCACGCAAGGGTGGCGTAACAATGCTGATAACGTTCAGCCGGTGATACAGATCATCACGAAAACGATTTTCGATAACCGCCTGTTTGAGGTTCTGATTGGTCGCTGCAATAATTCTCGTGTCAACCTTAATGGGGGTTTGACCACCAACACGATAGAACTCGCCTTCCGCCAAAACGCGCAATAGGCGGGTTTGCAAATCCGGCGACATGTCACCAATTTCATCAAGAAACAACGTGCCCCCATCCGCCTGCTCAAACCGTCCGATCCTGCGCTGATCAGCCCCAGTAAACGAGCCCTTCTCGTGCCCGAACAGCTCCGACTCAAGCAAGTCGGCAGCGATAGCGGTGGTGTTTAACGCCACCAATGGTGCATGTGCACGAGGGCTGTTCTCGTGCAATGCGCGGGCAACTAACTCTTTCCCGGTGCCGGACTCACCCGTAATCAAAACCGTCATGCTTGATTTTGACAGGCGACCAATTAGGCGAAACACCTCCTGCATAGCCGGCGCCTTCCCGACCATTGCCGACATTGCCTCCGGATCATCGGTCTCGTTGTTTGCATCATGCTGAAAATCCGCTGCACGTCGAACTAGCGCAACGGCCTCATCAACATCAAATGGCTTAGGCAAATACTCAAAGGCGCCAGCCTGGTAGGCTGCAACCGCGTTATCAAGATCAGAATGCGCCGTAATAACAATGACTGGCAGGTTAATGCCCTTCGATTCAAGCTGATGAACCACATCAAGCCCATCGATACCCGGCATCCGGATATCCGTAATCAGCACATCGGGGCGGCCCTGTTCAAGGGCCTTGAACATGGGCTCAGCACGTTCGAAACAGCGCACTTTTATGCCATCCTGGGATAACGCACGCTCCATAACCCAACGCACCGAATCGTCGTCGTCAACAACCCAAGCGGTGAGGGGCGCCAATGCCATATTAAGCACTCTCTACTGGCAGGCGCAGCATGAAAATGGTCCGGCCAGGCTTCGATGTGAATTCAATTAAGCCGTTATGCCTGCTCACCAAATCCTGAGCCAGGGGGAGGCCAAGCCCGGAGCCCCCGACACGCCCGCTGACCAAGGGGAAAAACAACGAATCCTGAATGTCTTCGGGCACGCCGGAGCCGTTATCTTCGACCTCAATGCTGGCGACTAGCTTCTTGCGCTCTTTGCCTAACATCACGTTGGTCAGGGCGCGCGTGCGGAGGATCAGCTCGCCCCCGCGCTCCATCGATTGCGCCGCATTTCGGGCAATATTAAGCACCGCCTGAATCATTTGATCCCGATCCAACATCAAAATTGGCAGACTGGGGTCGTAATCTCGCACCAGGGTAAGGTCATGATCGAAGGCTTCGTTTTGAATTAACGCAGCGACGTGTTCAAGCACCTCGTGCACGTTAATCGGATCTTTGCGCGGCAGTTGAAGCGGTCCCAAAAGGTTATTCATCAGGCCGGCCAGCCTGTCGGCCTCACGAATAATAATGCCGGTAAATTCTTTTAACTCGGGCGTGGGCAACTCACGCTCCAGCAGCTGAGCAGCACCCCGCAAACCACCCAGAGGATTCCGGATTTCATGGGCTAATTGGCGAATGATCTGCCGACTCACGCCATGCTGATTCATGAGTCTGGCCTCACGATCGATCTGATGTCGCTGCGTCGCGTCAGTTAGCTCAACCACCAACGACATTGGGTCTTTATCGGTCGGCGTGACACGAACCATCACATCCTGAGACTCGCGCTCTGGCGACCACAATTTAAGCTCACGCGAATGCCCAACACCCTGATCCCGAACCTGGGACAGCATGTCGCGCAATTCGTCGATCCCGGGGCGTAATCGATAAAGGCGCTCACCCACGGCTTGGCGGGCGCTAATGCCGAGCAATTCTTCGGCTGCGGTGTTTATAAATGCTACAGCATCATCGCCGGCGAGAACCAGAACGCCGGTCGTTACATTATGGAGGATCGCACCGGGATCAATAGAGCCGGCCACCGGGGTGCTTAAAGCCCGCCGCGCGGAACCGGAAAGTTGTTCGGATTGTTCTGATTCAGCACGGAGTTCTGTTGAACCGTAAACGTCACGGCCTGGGTTGCTGCAAGCTGTTTGCCCGAACGGGCGACGATGACCGCCCGCAATGAGTGCGTTCCCCTGTCGACCTCGGTGATCTGATGGCTCAGGGATCGCCCGGGGTAGCTCTTCACCTCCGCGCCGTCTAACAGCAAACGAATCTTGTCCCCACCCTTCAGGCGAGGACTCAGCGTCAATGTTACCGAAACTACGCCGCCGGTGTTCCACAGCACATCGTCCGGGGCAGGAGAGGAGATTTGAAAATCGTTGTAGGCTGGTTCATCACTCTGCTCTTGATCGCTTGCTGCAGGTGGCGAAACAGGTGCGGCAGCAGGAGCAGACGCTGAATCTGGTGCATTGAACGTATTAATCGGACCCAGCTCAAAGGGCTGAGCGCCTTCCACGGGCGTATCGGAAAAATGACGCTCGCCATTGTCATCGACCCAGCTATAGATACCCTCAGTGGTGGCAGACAATGCCAGCGGCAAAGCGACCAAAACGCATAAACAGTATTTAATCTGTGGCATGTGCCAAGCATAACCTGCTCTGGTCAGTTCAGCCAATTATTGTTGTCAGGCGGGGCAGCCGCTGCCCCGCCTGACATAACACAACAAAACGTCTTACAGGCTGTAGTACATCTCGAACTCAATAGGGTGAGTCGCCATCCGCAGACGGTTCACTTCATCCTGCTTCATGGCGATAAATGCATCAATGAGGTCGTTTGAGAACACATCGCCTTTCAGCAAGAACTCACGATCAGCATCAAGCGCTTCAAGAGCCTGATCGAGCGAATGGGCAACGGTCAGCAACTCCTTCTCTTCTTCCGGCGGGAGATCATAAAGATCTTTATCCATCGCCTCGCCTGGATGAATCTTGTTCTGAATGCCATCAAGACCCGCCATCATCAGCGCAGAAAAGGCAAAGTATGGATTAGCCGTGTTGTCGGGGAAACGAACTTCTATACGACGCGCTTTCGGGCTCGGAACAAACGGAATACGAATAGACGCGGAGCGGTTTTTAGCCGAGTACGCAAGAATACAGGGCGCTTCAAAACCAGGGACCAAACGCTTATAGCTGTTGGTAGACGGGTTAGTAAACGCATTCAATGCTCGCGCATGCTTAATCACGCCGCCGATATAATACAAGGCCGTTTCAGAAAGGCCGCCATAGCCATCGCCGGAGAACAGGTTCTTGCCATCTTTTGCCAGCGACATATGAACGTGCATGCCGCTGCCATTATCACCAACCAATGGCTTCGGCATAAAGGTTGCAGTTTTACCATACGCGTGAGCAACATTCTGAATAACGTATTTCAGGATCTGAACTTCATCCGCCTTGCGGGTTAATGAGTTGAACGCAGCGCCAATTTCACACTGACCAGCCGTAGCAACTTCATGGTGATGGACTTCGGTTGTAACGCCCATATCCTCAAGCGCAAGACACATTGCAGACCGCACATCATGCAGCGAATCGACCGGTGGCACAGGGAAGTATCCGCCTTTTACGCGAGGGCGGTGACCGATATTGCCTTCGTCATAGCTTCGGTCAGAATTCCACTCGCCTTCGCTCGAATCAACCTCATAGGACGCGCTGTTTACTGACTGATTAAACTTCACATTATCAAAAACGAAATATTCGTTTTCCGGGCCGAAGAAGGCCGTGTCGGCAATGCCTGTAGACTTCAGATACTGTTCAGCGCGAATCGCAGTGGATCGCGGACAACGGTTGTAACCCTGCATTGTCGAAGGCTCAACAACATCGCAACGAATGTTCACCGTAAGGTCTTCGCTGAAAATATCCGTCACCAACGATGCAGCATCCGGCATCAAAATCATGTCTGATTCATTGATGCTCTTCCAGCCCGAAATTGAAGAGCCGTCAAACATTTTACCGTCTTCGAAAAAGCTGTCATCAACAGTGTGGGCCGGAACGGTGACGTGCTGCTCTTTACCTTTGGTGTCGGTGAAGCGCAGGTCAACGAATTTAACTTCTTTGTCCTTTAAAAGGCTGAGTACGTCAGCAGCGGTGGTCATTACCTTCTCCTTCGAAGATTACTAAATACACAAAAACCTAAAATCACGCCCCGGGGAGGCGAAGCACTAACCGGACAATATTATCAAATCGGCTCTGCAGGTGCCCGGCACATAAGCCAACGCCGCAAAACGCTGGCGGTGCCCATAGGCGCAGGTGGTTGCTGCAGAAAAGCCTGACGAACGGTCTGATTCAGGTCGGCTGATTTTATAATGCACAAACCGTGCCAGCTTAGCGCGCCGACCAACTCCCTCGTTTTGTTGAGGTTGTTTGCAGCAGCAGCAGCTGTTGCTGCACTAGTTTAGTGCATCGGCAGGACAAAGTGCGCTTATTTGGTGCGCTTATTTGGGGTTTGCGCCGCTCAGGGGGCGGGCCTGTTTTTAGCATCTGCTCCTTGGCCGCAAAAGAGCGCTATACTTGCTGCCGCATAACCACTCCAAAACTGGCAGATACACTCAACACCGTGACTTTTCAGCAACTAATTCTTGCATTGCAGCACTATTGGGCCGAACAAGGCTGTGCAGTACTCCAGCCCTATGATATGCCTATGGGCGCGGGCACATTTCATTCCGCCACCTTTCTCCGAGCCATTGGACCGGAGCCTTGGTCTGCGGCCTATGTGCAGCCCAGCCGCCGGCCAACCGACGGGCGCTACGGAGACAATCCGTTCCGCTTGCAGCAGTACTATCAGTTTCAGGTGGTGATAAAGCCTTCACCGGACAACATGCAGGAGCTGTACCTAAACTCTTTGCGGGCATTGGGTGTTGATCCCCTCATTCACGATATTCGTTTTGTCGAAGACAACTGGGAGTCACCGACGTTGGGCGCCTGGGGGCTGGGTTGGGAGGTTTGGTTAAACGGCATGGAGGTGACCCAGTTCACCTACTTCCAGCAGGTCGGCGGTATTGACTGCAAGCCCGTAACCGGAGAAATCACCTATGGCCTTGAACGAATTGCGATGTATCTTCAGAACGTCGATAGCGTTTACGATCTTGTTTGGACAAAAGGCCCTAACGGCACCATTACCTACCGCGATGTTTTTCATCAAAACGAAGTTGAACAGTCGCGGTATAATTTTGAACATGCCAACATCGAAAAACTGTTTGAGCGGTTTGATGAAGCCGAACGGATGTGTGGTTATCTGATTGAACAGACGCTGACGCTGCCAGCCTACGAGCAAGTGCTCGAAGCCTCGCACAGTTTTAATCTGTTGGATGCGCGCAAAGCCATTTCTGTTTCAGAACGGCAGCGCTATATTTTGCGGGTACGCACCCTCGCTCGTGCTGTAGCAAACAGCTACCTGGAAAGTCGCGAGGCTCTGGGTTTTCCGATGCTTAAAACCAACCCTTAGTTCATTGCGACACTTGCTTACCGGAACACAGGAATGACGCAGCAACATACCGAATTACTCGTTGAAATCGGCACCGAAGAGCTCCCGCCCATAGCATTGCGGGGCCTGGAGCTGGCTTTTGCCGATAGTATTTCGCGACAACTCTCTGATGCGCGTTTGCATTTTTCTGACGTTCAATCATTCGCTACGCCCAGGCGCCTTGCGGTGCGGGTGCATAAGCTGTCTTTAAAACAACCTGACCAGCGCGTTGAACGCCGGGGGCCGCCAACAAAAATTGCGTTCGATGCGTCCGGGAGCCCCACAAAAGCTGCGGTTAAATTTGCCAACAGCAATAACATTGCCTTGGATAGACTCGAAACCCTTGAAACCGATAAAGGCGCCTACCTTGTGCACCGGGGCATTGAGGCAGGTCGCACGCTTGAAGACTTGGTTCCCGGCATTGTTAAGCTGGCACTCAATGAGTTGCCCATACCAAGGCGCATGCGCTGGGGCAGTAACGATATTGAATTTGTCAGGCCGGCACACTGGGTTGTGCTTATGGCCGGGACATCAATAATAGATGCGAATATTTTGGGGCAGCAAACGGGCAATATAACGTTTGGTCATCGCTTTCATGCGCCCGAGGCGATCTGCCTTGAGCGTGCCGAAGAGTATCCCGCAAAGCTGGAGGATGTCGGCAAGGTTGTTGCGGGGTTCCTGGCCCGCAAAGCACAAATTCTCTCGCTGGCGCAGGATGCCGCTAAAGCCCATAACGGCAAGGTGCATGTTCCTGATGCGTTATTGAGCGAAGTAACCGCGCTCGTGGAGTGGCCGATACCTGTGGTTGGTTCGTTTGATGACGGGTTTTTGCAGCTGCCGGATGAGGTGTTAATCTCAACGCTGGAGGAGCACCAGCGCTATTTCCCCGTGCATAAGGCTGGCGGCGGCCTCAGCAACCAATTCATCACCATCAGCAATATCGCCAGCACAGCGCCTGATCAGGTGCGACTGGGTAACGAGAAGGTGGTTAAACCCCGGCTTGCGGATGCCGCATTCTTTTGGCAGCAAGACCTTAAGCTCTCGCTTAGGGACAGGGCCCACAAGCTATCTGACGTTGTGTACCAAAAAGGGCTTGGCAGCATTCATGACAAATCCCAGCGCGTCGCAAAACTGGCGGGCGCCATTGCCGAGGCCCTTGGCAACAACCCCGCCGACGCAATTAGCGCCGGACAGCTCGCTAAGGCTGATCTTTTAACCGAGATGGTTGGAGAATTCCCCGAGCTGCAGGGCGTCATGGGTCATTACTATGCAAAATTAGATGGCGAACCAAATGACGTGGCCATCGCCATTGGTGAGCACTACCTGCCCCGGTTCGCTGGCGACGGGCTGCCGGTGACGTCGACCGGGCAGGCAGTGAGCATTGCTGATCGACTGGATACGCTGACCGGCATCTTTGCATTGGGTAAACGCCCCAGCGGCAACAAAGACCCCTTTGCGCTAAGACGGCTCGCTTTAGGCCTGGTGCGTATTTTGATCGAGGGGCAAATTGACCTTGACCTTAAGCAATGCATACAGCAATCGCTTGAACTGCAGCCGGTAAAAAGTGAGGCCAGTATTGTCGATGATATCTATGATTTTATTGTA
>Ga0206677_10000658_pt1 | contig 32853 bp, 25 predicted proteins | sample M130m12015metaG_FD_155475 | JGI IMG/M metagenome (GOLD analysis project Ga0206677, IMG submission 155475) | Ammonia-oxidizing marine archaeal communities from Monterey Bay, California, United States - M1 30m 12015 | ecosystem: Environmental > Aquatic > Marine > Intertidal zone | place: USA...
GGATTCCAACTTCCTCCTGTGAAGTCATGTGGAGCACCACCAAAAATTCCAGGAATGGATTCACCATCTTCAACAATGGTAGCATCGTATCTACTGTCACCAGGTTCAAAAGCATTGACAAAATCAACAGTTGGACATCTAAATCCATATCCCCATCCCATATCTCTATCTCCAAACCAAATACTTAACCAAGAACCTTCATGCTCTCCCCAGTTTCCATCAGGATCCTCTACCATATGTAAAGAATAGACTACTTCTTGCCCCCATTGTTTTGCAGAACTAAAAATATCTCCGTAGTTAGGTTCTAGTCCGTACAACCCTGAATTTACAACTGCTTCACATTGAGCTTTTGCTTGTGCCCATTTTTCTTGATACAAATAAGCTTTTGCTAAAAGCCCATCTGCTGCCCCTTTAGTAGCCCTTCCTTGTTCTGCCAAAGGAATAGTTGCAGGTAAGTTTTGAGATGCAAATAATAAATCTGCCTCTACCTGTGCATAGACTTCATCTGGTGTTGCTCTAACATTAGAAAGGTCTGAACCATGAGTAGTTCCATCGTCTTCAGCAGATGTGTAGAGCATTACACCTCCAAAGTTTCTTACCAATCTAAAATAGCAATAGCCTCTAAGAAATCTGCATTCAGCAATAAATCTGTTTCTCAAATCCAAATCCATAGGAATATTATATTCACCACTTGCATCCTGTTCTATCATAATATCTATGGCAAAACTGGCTCTTGCTATCATTCTATATAAATCACCCCATATCCAAGATGGAACATCTGTATTTGGAGTCGCATTAAAATTCATACAGTCATACATTCCTTGCTGGTCCCCTGGACTTTCTCCGCCTTTAACAGCATCATCCGACATAACAGATCCTACTGCCCACAAAGAGACAACATTCATTCTCCAAGCTTGAACATCGTATGCTGCAATTACCGCTTCATATGCGCTACCTGCATCTACAAAATAGGGCTTGTTGTTATTTCCAGGCTGCTCTAGTTCTAACCATTCTTTACTGCAAGATGCACTAGCAAATACAATAATCAAGCATAAAAGTTTTTTAAAGTTTTTCATAGTTATTTAATTAAAATGATGCGTTAATTCCAAAATTTAATGTTTTAGGAATGGTATAATTCCCTAGGTCTGCTTTCTGAACAAAAACTCCCCAGGTACTACCTAGCTCGGGATCTCTTCCGGAATATTTTGTGATCGTAAAGTAGTTTTGAAGAGCTACATAAAATCTTAATTTTTCTATGTTAACTTTTCTAGAAACGTTTTTAGGGATGGTATATCCTAAAGAAATATTTTTAAATCTTAAAAAAGAGCCATCTTCAATAAACCTATCAGATGATCTTGAATAATTATTTTGTCTGTCCCCACCCAATTGTGCAATAGTTGCCGTAGTGTTGTCCGGTCTCCAAGCATCGGTTAGCATATAACTTGACATATTGGTTTGCTCATAAGGGGTTTCGGTAAATACTTTAACAGTATTAAAAAGCTCATTTCCATAACTCCAATACATAAATATATTGAAGTCAAAACCTTTGTAGGAAATATCTCCAGTGACACCCATAGTAAAGTCTGGGTAAGGCGATCCAATTTTAACTTTATCTTCCTCATTCAGTTGACCATCACCATTTTGGTCAACATATCTGTAATCCCCAGGCCCAACAGTTGATCCGTAAGTAAGTTGTGTAACTCCATTGTCGTCTACATAAGTTAATGCATCTACTTCATCTTGAGATTGGAAAATCCCATCGGATTCATAACCCCAAAATTCACCAACTTGACTACCTACAATAGTTCTAGTGTAGTATTCCATAGCATGAAAACTTCCACCTTGTATCACAAAGGAGTCGTCTCCTAACAACTTGGTAATTTTGTTAGACACTCTACTTATATTAGTGGATATAGAATAATTTAAATCACCTTCCATTTTTTGATAGCTTAATGAGAAGTCGAAACCTTTATTTTCCATAGATCCAATATTGGTATTTGCAGCTCCACCAACACCCCACGCAGAAAGAATATTAGGATTTCCCATGATCATATCAGATGTAGTTTTAACGTAGTATTCTGCAGTTACCCATAATTTGTTGTTGAAAAACCCTGCGTCAAGAGCTAAGTTGGTCATTCCTATAGTTTCCCATCTTAAGTATGGATTTGGGACATAGTCTACAGTAGATCCAGATATTTGAGTTTGCGTTCCATCAGGTCCAAAAATCACAGCGCTACTGTTAATAGATGTAGTGCCATTATAAGCAAAATCTCCAGCTGGTTCACTATTGCCTATTTCTCCATAACCTCCTCTAAACTTTAAAAAACTTATAAAATCTAAGCCACTATTCTCCTTTAGACTTTTAAAGAACTTCTCGTTATGAATTTTCCATCCAGCAGAAAAGCCGGGAAAAATACCAAACTTTTCCGCAGAGCCAAATCTTGAAGAACCATCTCTTCTAAGAGTCCCTGTAAAAAAGTAAAGATCGTTGTATTCGTAATTTAACCTTCCAAATACGGAAGCATATCTTCTGTAGCTAAATCCACTGTAGCCTTCGTTGTAAGCAGTATTGATAGTCCCAGTATTACTTAAAAGCATATTTTGGGTTACTTCATTATTAACAGACCCTCCTAAATAAGATTTGCTAAAACCATAATTTCTATTGTCCCAATCATATGCAGAAGTTCCCCCCAATAAAGATATTGTATGGTTCCCAAAACTTTTATCAATTTGAACAGTGTTTTCCCAGTTCCAAGAAAACCATTTGTTATAATTATTCCCCAATCCATCAATGTCGTTTTTGTCAGTAGCATCTATATAAAAAACAGGATTGTAGTACCAACCATTTTGTACGGAATAGTCACACCCAATGATGCTTTTAAATTTTAGCCATTCAAATGGTTTAAATTCAATATAATTATTAGTTAAGAGCTTATCTGTCCAAGTCATCCCATACTGAGTGCCATTTCTGTATAGGGCTGCCATCGGGTTTCCAGTATTTCCTCTTGGAGTATTCATCCATGCCAAGGAATCAGTAGCACTGTAAAACTCATGATCGGTTGGAACTAAAGACAAGGTATCAGGAAAAGTAGTGTAAGGTGTTGTTGGGGTAATGGTAGGGTCCATGGACATAGCAGCTAATAAAATACTATTTTCTGGTCTGTCTCCATTGAAAGAGGTTCCTTTTCCACCATCTCGAACCAAACTCATGCTAGTTCCAACTTTTATTTTTTTAGAAAGCTCAAAGTCTAAATTATTTCTAAAAGAATATCTTTTGTAAAAAGTAGATGGCACCACTCCTTTTTCATCAAAATAATCCAAAGATACAGAGTAAGTTGCTTTTTCAGACCCACCAGAAATATTAATATGAGCATTGTACATAGATCCGCCTGGGAAAAGTAAATTTTGCCAGTCAGTGCCATTTCCCAATGCATCGGGATCCGCAAAATCAGCATCAGGTGTTTCGCCCCTTACTGCATCCGCATAATTAAATGCTGTAGCATTATCACGAGCATTCATCATATCCATTTTTTTAATTAGAGACTGTACTCCATAATAGGTGTCAAAAGTTACTTTAGGCTTACCCTTTTGGCCTCTTTTGGTGGTTATTAATATTACTCCTCCTGCAGCTCTAGCTCCATAAATAGCTGCCGCGGATGCATCTTTCAAAATATCAATAGTGGCAATATCTTGGGGGGCAATAGCATTAACAGCAGCCCCGTCTAAGGGCATTCCATCTACAACATATAAAACAGGTGATCCATTAATAGAACCTAGCCCTCTTATTCTAACTTCAGTATTAGATCCAGGAGCTCCATTGCTATTTACAACTTCAACTCCAGCTGCTCTTCCTTGAAGGGCATCTGCTGCGCCAGCAACAGCTGTTTGCATAATCTGTTTGGAGTCTACCTGAACAATGGATCCTGTGACATCTTCGGATTCCTGAGAACCATATCCCACTACTACCATTTCTTTAAGAGTTTCGTTTTTTAGAAAAAATTCAAAACTTCCTGACCCTTCTACCAAAACTTCTTTGTTTACATACCCAACCATTTTAATTACTAAAAGTTGGTCTTTTTCAGCCTCTATAGAGAATTTGCCTTCTATGTCGGATGTAGTTCCTTTTTCTGTCCCTTTGACCTGAACAGTGGCAAATGGAATTCCCAAGGAAGTTGCTTCATCAATAATTTTCCCATTTATTTTAGTTGTCTGGCCAACAAATTGTAAGCTTGATAAAACCAATAACGAGAGTAATAATTTCTTATACATATTTTTTTTTTAAAAACTTAGTTACCTTTTGTTAATAGTGTCAAATATAAAGATTTTAATTAAAAAGGTACTACATTATTGTATTAAATACACAAAGCAATATATTTAATAAACATTGCGTATTTTATTTGAAACAGATGTTGCTTGGGATGCTTCAATGGCTGAAAAGAGAATAGGAACTCAAAAATGGGTTGCTATGTATAATTAAGGTTTAGAGGCATGGTGTACTTGGAAAATGTACGATTATCCAGCAATGGACACTGCAGCTCAGGCTGGTACAATTACTCCAAGAAGGTATAATTATAGTGTAGATGAATATTTAGTTAATTCTACAAATGTTTCTGCTGCTAACGGCGGAAGTGATTTAACTACTGATAAAGTATTTTGGGATGTTGATTAATAATCAATCTTAAATTTAACTTTTATAAAAGCCCTTTTTAGGGGCTTTTTTTATTTCTTTTCTTTAAGAACATATCTTAAAGTAGATCTACTTCTTTGCTGAATTAATATTTCCTGATTTTGAAACAACTCTGGAATATCTAAGTTTTTAAAATGTCTAATGGTAAGAAGGTTTACTTTTTCATTGTATTTTAAAGTATATTTTTTTTGAATTTCTAAAATCAGAACTGGCAACTCGGAAGGAGCAATTATTCCACAAACAGAAAAGCTTAGTGCTGAATTTTGCATTAGATGAACCCTTAACCCAGTTTTTGAAAAAATAGAAAAAATATCACTGATGTGTTCTTCAAAAATAAAGGAATAGTCCTTAGAACTTATAGAAAGTAGTATTTGATTTGGTTTATAGATAACAGAGGTAATACTTTTGTCATCTTTTCCCAATTTACTAATAGAGCTTCCTTCGCGCTCTTTTTTGATGAAAGACCTTATTGTAAGAGGAATATTTTTGTTCTCTAGAGGTTTTACCGTATTAGGGTGAATTACCGAGGCTCCCAGATAAGAAAGTTCAATAGCTTCTTTAAAAGAAATTTTCTTAAGAATTTGTGTTTTATCAAACCATTTTGGATCTGCATTTAATAACCCATCCACATCTTTCCAAATTATTACTTCTTCGACATCCATTGACCAAGCAAAAATAGCAGCAGAAAAATCACTTCCTTCTCTTCCTAAAGTAGTAGTTACTCCATTTAGATTAGAACCAATAAACCCTTGAGTGAGGTATGTTTTATTTTTACTGAGATTGGAATTAATTTTTCTTTTAGTTTCCTCCCAATTAACTCTTGAATCTGTAGCATTATTAGAAGTTTTTATAAACTCTCTAGCGTCTATCCACGTATTTTCAACGTCTTCTTTATTTAAATAACTTGAAATAATTAAAGTGGAGAAAAGCTCTCCAAAAGAAACAATTTTAGAGTAACTAATATTGTTTTCTTGTTTTGTTTTAGCTCCAATATAATCAACTAATTCTAGGGTTAAATCATTAAATAACTTTAGAAAATCAGAATTATTATTTAATTTCAAATCCGCAATAATAGCCTTGTGAAATTTTATTATTTCTTTAGCTATCTCAGTAGATTTAAGGGTTTTATTTTCTAAATAGTTTTTCCAGACTAGTTCTAACTTATTGGTGGTTTTGTCAATTGCAGAAATAACAATTACTAAATTTTCTTTGCAAGAAGACACTATCTTTTTAAGGTTGTAGATAGCCTTTGGGTTTTTTACAGATGCACCGCCAAATTTAAATACTTTACTCAATTTTTTATAAATTAAATACTAAAGCTAATATATTCTATTATAGTTTTTGCTGTAAAAAATAATTTCTCCACTTTTACGTCAAATACACTGCAATATTAGATATTTGTAAAAAATAGTAGATGAAGAACAAAACAGTTGGAGAATTTATAGTAGAATCGCAGAACAATTTTCCTGGATCTACGGGTGAATTATCTAAAATTTTAAGCGCTGTTAAGTTGGCCTCTAAAATAGTTAGTCATCAAATAAATAAAGCGGGATTAGCAAAAGAAATTTTAGGATCTTCAGGAAGAGAAAATGTTCAAGGAGAAGACCAACAAAAATTAGATGTCTTTGCCAATGATTCCTTTATAAACGCATTATCCGCAAGAGGGGTAATATGTGGTGTTGCTTCGGAAGAAAACGATTCATTTGTTGCTTTTAAAAACAATGTTAATAACGATGCTAAGTATGTTGTATTAATTGACCCCCTCGATGGATCTTCTAATATAGATGTCAATGTTTCTGTTGGATCCATATTTAGCGTTTATAAGAGAAAAACTCTAAAGGGATCCCCAGTCGAATTAAAAGATTTTTTACAACCAGGCAACCAACAAGTAGCTTCTGGCTACATTATATACGGCTCTTCAACTATGCTTGTTTATACCACAGGAAGTGGAGTAAATGGTTTTACTTTTGACCCAAGTATTGGTGTGTTCTTTTTATCTCATCCAAATATGAAAACCCCTATTCAAGGAACAATTTATTCTGTTAATGAAGGAAATTTAACCCAATTTAAAAAACCTGTGGCAGAATATATTAAATTTTGCCAGTCTCAAAACCAGCTTAAAAGAAAACAGGCCTATAGCTCTAGATATATAGGTTCTTTAGTAGCAGATTTCCATAGAAACCTTATTAAAGGTGGAATCTATTTATATCCATCCACAGAAGCCAATCCAACAGGGAAATTAAGATTAACCTATGAGTGCGCTCCATTGGCCTTCTTAATCGAACAAGCCGGAGGAAGAGCAATTTCAGAAAGCCAAAGAATTATGGACATCGTTCCGTCTGAACTCCATCAAAGAGTTCCTTTTTTTGTAGGCTCTAAGAGCATGATTGACCAATTAGAAGAAATTATACAGAGTGAGTCTAAATCAGTTTAAAACTAGATTAGCTGCATCAATTGCCTTTTCCGAAATTTCAAGAGTTTGGCAAGATAGTTCTGGAATATCTTTAAAAAATACTTCTGGATCTTATTTATCTTTTTTTAGTTATTGTCTTATTCAGGAAAAAAATGGGAACCATCTTTTTATCCTTCCCGACAAAGAAGATGCCTTATACTTCTTTAATGATTTAGAAAATTTATTCAATTCTGAAAGAGGAACAACTTTACTTTTCTATCCTGCATCTTACAGAAGACCTTACCAAATTATGGATTCTGACGCTACAAGCGTGCTTCAAAGAACAGAAGTTTTAGATGCGCTTGGCAAAGAGAGAAAAAAATTAATTGTAGTCACCTACCCAGAGGCTATTGTAGAAAAAGTAATTGAAAAAAAGAATTTCGAGAAAAATAATTTGACTATTTCCGTAGGCGAGGAATTAGAGTTGGATTTAATCGACGAAATATTAATTGATTTAGATTTTGAGAAAGTAGACTATGTATACGAGCCTGGTCAATTTGCAATAAGAGGGGGGATTATAGATGTTTTTTCTTTTAATTATGAAATGCCTTATCGCGTGGAGCTTTTTGGAGATGAGATAGAGTCTATAAGAGAATTTGATCCTGTTAACCAGCTATCTGTAACAACTTTAAACAGAATTAAAATTGTTCCCAACATCAATAATATATCTTTTTCCAAAAATAGAGTTTCCTTTCTTGAGTACTTACCAAAAAACACCACACTATGGGTAAAAGACTTAGAAATATCTCAAAAGAAAATGGAGCAAGGCTTTGAAATTGCTAGCAAAGTTTACAATAAAATAAAAGAAAAAAAGAATCTGCTTCTCCCATTAGAAATGTACTTGTCCCCTTTAGAATTTCATACTAAAATAAAAGAATATAAAGTTTTAGAATGGAATAGAACTGTCCATGAAAAAGAGTCTTTACTTATTGACTGCAACTCTGTAGAGCAGCCTAAGTTCAACAAGAATTTTGATATTCTTGTTAAAAGTCTGGAAGAATGGAAAAATGAAGAATATTCTATTTTTATTTGCTCTGATCAAGATTCTCAAATTAGTAGACTAAGATCCATATTCATGGAATTAGACAAAGAATCCTTATGTAGCTTTATTACAATAGGACTTCACCAAGGATTTATAGACCATAATGAAAAAATTGTAGTTTTCACAGATCATCAAATTTTTGAAAGATACCATCGTTTTAATTCTAGAAAAAGTGTCTCCAAATCTAAAGAGACTTTTACTCTAAAAGAAATATACGATTTACAAAAAGGAGATTTTGTTGTCCATATCGATCATGGAGTTGGAGAATTTTCTGGATTAGAAAAAATAGATGTACAAGGAAAGCAGCAGGAAGCAATAAGATTAATTTATAAAGGGGGAGATATTTTATATGTAAGTATCCATTCTCTTCATAGAATAACTAAGTTTTCTGGGAAAGATGGAACCAAACCCTCTTTGAATAAATTAGGATCACCAGCATGGTCAATGGCGAAACAAAAAGCCAAGAAAAAGATAAAAGAAGTAGCTTTTGATTTGATAGAATTATATGCTAAAAGAAGAATGCAATCTGGTTTTGAATTTCAACCTGACACCTATCTTCAAAATGAACTAGAGGCATCTTTCATTTATGAAGATACACCAGATCAGCTCGCATCAACATCTGCAGTAAAATTAGATATGGAAAAGCCACATCCAATGGACCGGCTTGTTTGTGGAGATGTTGGTTTTGGGAAAACTGAAATTGCTATTAGAGCGGCTTTTAAAGCAGTAGCAGATAACAAACAAGTGGCGGTCTTAGTTCCTACAACGGTTTTAGCTTTTCAGCATTTCAGAACTTTTTCTGAAAGACTTAAAGATTTTCCATGTAATGTTGATTATATCAATCGTTTTAAATCTTCAAAAAATACTAAAACTACTTTAGAAGGTTTGAAAAAAGGGAAGGTTGACATTTTAATTGGAACTCATAAATTAATTGGAAAGGATGTTATTTTTAAAGATTTAGGACTTTTAATTATTGATGAAGAACAGAAATTTGGTGTTGGAGTTAAAGACCAACTTAAAAACATTAAAGTTAATGTAGATACTTTGACACTAACAGCTACACCAATTCCAAGAACACTTCAATTTAGCCTAATGAATGCTAGAGATTTATCCATTATTAATACACCTCCTCCCAACAGATTTCCCGTTGAAACAATTGTTCAGTCATTTTCCGAAGACACCATTAAAGAAGCTATCGACTACGAGATAGAACGAGAAGGCCAAGTATTTTTTGTTCATAACAGAGTTCAAAATATTAATGAAATAGCAGCCATGATTACTAGATTATGTCCAAATGCAAGAATTGCTGTAGGGCATGGCCAAATGGAAGGTAAAAAGTTAGAGGCTATTATTTTAGACTTCATGGATGGACTATACGATATTTTAGTAGCTACAACAATTATAGAATCCGGAATAGATATTCCCAATGCCAATACCATAATCATTAACAATGCCAATCATTTTGGGTTAAGTGATTTGCATCAGCTAAGAGGAAGAGTTGGTAGGTCAAATAAAAAAGCATTTGCCTATTTATTCACTCCACCACCTCAACATCTTTCTTCAGAAGCTAGAAAGAGACTCCATGCAATAGAACAATTTTCAGATTTGGGAAGCGGATTTAATATAGCAATGCGAGATTTAGACATTAGGGGAGCTGGAGATTTACTGGGGGCTAACCAGAGCGGATTTATCAATGATATAGGATTTGACACCTATCAGAAAATTTTGGATGAAGCAATTCTAGAATTAAAAGAAAATGAGTTTAAATCTGTATTTTCTGAAGAACTAAAGGAGAGGGAATTTGTAAAAGAATGTATATTAGAAACAGACTTATCATTAGTGATTCCAGATGATTATGTAAACGATATAAATGAACGACTTACCCTATACAAAAGACTAGACACTTTAACATTCCTTGAAGCTATTAGTACTTTTTCTAAAGAGCTAAAAGATAGATTTGGAGAAATCCCAAGCCAAACAAAAGAACTAATTAATACATTAAACCTAAGAGAAAAGGCAAAAAAAATAGGGTTTGAAAAATTAGTTATAAAACAAAATAAATTAGTGGGAAAATTCACCACTAGTCACCCAACTTATTTTGAATCAACTAGTTTTACCAAGGTTTTAAACTTTGTCCAAAAGCACAAAAAGGGAGTGCAACTTAAAGAGAAAAATAAGGTTTTGATTTTAACACTTGAAAATATAGGAACTATTCAAGAAGCTAATCAAAGGCTTCAGCAGTTAATGGATTAAGATTTTATCTCAAAATCATCCATAAATTTAGTAGTGAAATCGCCCTCTAAAAATTTTTCATTTTCTAAAAGTTGTTGATGAAATGGAATGGTTGTTTTAACTCCTTCAATGATATATTCATCCAATGCTCTTTTCATTTTCTGAATTGCTTCTTCTCTAGTTTGTGCTACTGTAATTAATTTAGAAATCATAGAATCGTAATGCGGTGGAATTATATAATTAGCATATACATGGGTATCAATTCTAATTCCATGACCGCCAGGAGAGTGGTAGTTGGTAATTTTCCCTGGTGAAGGTATAAAGTTTTTGTGAGGATCTTCAGCATTAATTCTACACTGAATGGCATGCATTTCAGGGAAATAATCTTTTCCTGATATTTTTTCTCCGGAAGCAATTTTAATCTGCTCCTTAATCAAATCGTAGTTGATTACTTCTTCAGTAATGGTATGCTCTACTTGAATCCTTGTGTTCATCTCCATGAAGTAGAAATTACGATACTTATCTACTAAAAATTCAACAGTTCCAACTCCTTCATAATTAACTGCTTTTGCAGCTTTTTTTGCAGCTTCTCCCATTTTTTTTCTTAACTGTGTAGTCATAAATGGGGAAGGTGTTTCTTCTACTAGTTTCTGGTGTCTTCTTTGAATGGAACAATCTCTTTCAGAGAGATGACAAACTTTACCATATTGATCTGCAGCAATTTGAATTTCTATATGTCTAGGCTCCTCTATAAATTTTTCCATATACATACCATCATTTCCAAATGCGGCAGCTGCTTCATTTCTAGCTGAGGACCAACCATCATTTAGTTCTTCGTCATCCCAACAAAGCCTCATTCCTTTGCCACCACCTCCAGCAGTTGCTTTGAGCATTACAGGATAGGTTATTTTATTAGCAACTTTTTTAGCTTCTTGAAAATCTTTGAGAATTCCAACAGATCCAGGTATTGTAGGGACTTTTGCCTTTCTCATGGTTTCCTTAGCCGAAGCTTTATCTCCCATAGAGTCTATTTGCTCTGGAAGAGCACCAATAAATTTAATTTCATGTTCTTGACAAATTCTAGAAAAATTTGCGTTTTCCGACAAGAAACCATAACCCGGATGAATAGCATCTGCATTGGTAATTTCAGCTGCAGCAATGATATTTGGAATTTTTAGATAAGAATCTTTACTAGAAGCTGGACCTACACATACAGCTTCATCTGCAAATTTCACATGCAAGCTATCTTTATCTGCGGTTGAATAAACAGCAACTGTTTTAATCCCCATTTCTTTACAAGTTCTAATTACACGTAATGCAATTTCTCCCCTATTGGCTATTAGAATTTTTTTAAACATAGTTAAAGTGTTCTTTTTAAGAAGGGTCTATAAGAAATAGAGGTTGATCAAACTCTATTGGGGACACATCGTCAAGTAATATTTTAACCACTTTTCCAGAAACTTCAGACTCAATTTCGTTAAAGAGCTTCATAGCTTCAATTATACATAGAGTATCTCCAGGTTTAATTACTGATCCAACTTCAATAAATGGTGGCTTGTCTGGAGCTGAGGATCTGTAGAAGGTACCAATCATTTGAGCTTTCACAGTGATTAAATTACTATCTTTTTTCTTCTCTGGCTTTGTTTCTGCAGGAGTTGAAACTTCAGCAACTACTTGTGGGGGCTGAACCATTGTTTGTGGAATAGAACCAACAGGGCTTATCTGTTGTACAATTTTTGTTTCTTCTTTAAAGTTAGTTTTTTTCTTGGCCATATAGTCAGACTTTATGACAAGTTTAAAATCTTTTTTTTCGATTTCTACTTCGTTGCTACTTGTGGGGGCTGAACCATTGTTTGTGGAATAGAACCAACAGGACTTATCTGTTGTACAATTTTTGTTTCTTCTTTAAAGTTAGTTTTTTTCTTGGCCATATAGTCAGACTTTATGACAAGTTTAAAATCTTTTTTTTCGATTTCTACTTCGTTGACACCAGCTTTGGCAACGAATTTTATTAAATCTTGGATCTCGTTAATATTCATATTTAATTCATTAAATAATATGTAAATCTAAAATAAAAATGATTTAATCCTTAATTATCTTACTAATATGCCCATTTTAAATAAACACTCCCCCAAGTAAATCCACCTCCAAAGGCAGCCAATACTATATTATCTCCTTTTTTTAAATTTTTCTCCCATTCCCATAAACATAGTGGGATAGTTCCTGATGTAGTATTGCCATATTTTTCAATATTAATCATTACCTTATCCTTAGTTAATCCCATTCTGTTAGCTGTAGCATCTATTATCCTTAAATTTGCTTGATGAGGGACAAGCCAATCAACATCTTCTCCTCTAAGATTATTTCTTTCCATTATTTCGGCAGAAACATCGGCCATTTTAGTTACTGCAAATTTGAAAACAGACCTGCCTTCCTGAAAAATAAAATTATCAGGGTGACCAACATTTTCTTTAGTAATTGGGAAAGCAGAACCTCCATGTTTTTGGATAAGCAATTCTCTTCCCGAACCATCAGCTTTTAAAATAGAATCTATTATTCCATTTCCTTCTTGATCAGGCTCTAGTAAAACTCCTGCACATCCATCCCCAAATATCACGCAAGTATTTCTATCCTTATAATTGACAATGGAGGACATAATATCTCCTCCTAAAACAATCACCTTTTTATATCTCCCTGATTCAACAAATTGTTGTCCAGTAACAAGAGTATAAATAAACCCTGAGCAAGCTGCACTTAAATCAAAACCCCAAGCATTGGTTGCGCCACTTTTATCGCACACTATGTTAGAGGTGCTTGGAAATCTATGATCTGCAGTTACCGTACCAACAATTATCATATCAATTTCAAGCGGGGAAATCCCTCTTTTATTGCAAATAGCTTTAACGACTTCGCTTCCCAAATCTGAAAGTGTTTCTCCATCAGCTACAATTCTTCTCTCTTTAATTCCAGTTCTCGTGGTAATCCACTCGTCATTTGTGTCTACCATTTTTTCTAAATCCTTATTAGAAAGGATTTTTTCAGGAACGACACCATGCACACATGTTATCGCTGCATTTATATTGCTCATCTAAAGGCTTTTTTAATTTTAGAATTAAGGTTGGAATTAATTAGGTCTTTTCCTAATAAAATCATGTTTTTTATAGCATTTTCGTTACTAATACCATGTCCAATTAATACATTTCCATCCACACCAAGAACAGGTGTGCCACCATAAATTTCATAGTTAAATCTGTCAAAATAGTCGTCTTTAATATTTTTCTGATTAATTAAAGAATAAAATGATTCTGCTAATTTAAGGACTACATTTCCTGTAAATCCATCACAGACTATAACGTCTGCTTTGTCATTGAAAAGATCTCTTCCTTCCACATTTCCAACAAAATTAATATCGTCGTTATCTTCCAGTAACTGGTAGGTAGATTGAGTAAGTAAGTTCCCTTTCCCCTTTTCTTCACCAATGTTTAGAAGACCAACCTTTGGCTTTTGGATACTGTAGACGTTCTCGGCAAAAAGACTCCCTAATATTGCAAATTGAAATAATACGTCAGGTTTACAGTCAGCATTTACGCCAACATCCAAAATTAAACCAACACCACCATTTTTTTTCGGCAAAACCGAAGTTATACTTGGTCTTATTACTCCTTTTATTGGGCCAATAGAAAACATACCCCCAACTAGCATTGCACCAGAATTTCCAGCACTAGAAAAGACATCAATTTCTTTATTCTTAAGAGCATTGAACCCTACTGAAATACTATTATTTGGTTTTTTTCTAAGAGCCTTTGTGGCATGTTCATTCATGGAGATTACCTCATCGGCATGGATGAACTTAAAAACCGAAGAGTCTATATTGTTTGATTTAAACCAACTTTTTGCCAATTTCTCGTCCCCAACTAAAACAATAGTTTCTTCTTTGCCAAGATCTTGGGAGGCTAGGTAGGCACCATTTAAAGTTGCATCTGGCGAATTGTCTCCGCCCATGATATCTAATCCAATTTTCAAAAAAAGTTAAGCTACGGCTTCTTTTTCCATTACAACTTTACCTTTATAATAAAGTTTTCCTTCAGACCAATGTGCTCTGTGATACAAATGAGTTTCGCCAGTAGTTGGGCAAGTAGCCAACTGAGGAGAAGTTGCCTTGTAATGAGTTCTTCTTTTGTCTCTCCTTGTTTTGGATGTTTTTCGTTTTGGATGTGCCATAACTTTTTATTTAAATTTTTTTAATTTTCGTTCTTTAATCCTTTTAATATATTCCACCTCGGATCTTCTTCTTTACTGATTTGTTTTTGAGAGTATTGTTCCATAAGTTTTATTTGCTTGGAGTTGCATTGGGTTTTTTTATGAATGACTCTTTTTGGAAAATTAACTAAAAAGTATTCGTAAAATAATTGGCCAATATTGTATTCAAAGCTTTCTTCAGGAAGATAGACAATATCGTCTTTTATGATTTCTTCTTCTTGGTGGAGAAATTTGATTAGACAATTAAAATTATTACTAATCGGAACCTTCACTAAGTCTAGACATCTATCGCAAAAAACTTCGCAATAACCACTGTAACTAAACCTTAAATCCATCAATAAATTCTCTTTTCTGAATTCTAAGTTTAAAGAAATATTACAGCTATTGTAACGGGAATAATTAAAAATATCAAAGAACGATTTGTCTATTTCAAAGTCAAAAAAATTTGATCCAAGTTTAAGGCTTGAAAACGGAATACAAAATTCTTTTAATTCTTTCATTCCTTGAAATAGCATGCAAATTTACATATAATGAACTTAAGAAAAAAACTTTATTGAAAATTGATGAACTTTTCTGGATCCATAGGATAACCGTTGTGCCAAAGTTCAAAATGTAAATGGGGACCTGTCGAGTGTTCTCCACTATTGCCAACAATAGATATTGGCTCTCCTGCATCTACATAATTGCCTATTTTTTTAAGAACTTCTGAGCTGTGCTTGTATATAGACAATAAATTATTTTTATGCTGAATATGAACTACATGTCCATCAGTTGGAGACCAGTTTTGATATACGATGGTTCCTTTAAGGATAGCAACCACTGCTTCGTTTTTAGGAGCAATAATATCAACTCCAAAATGTCCTGCTGATATATTCATTTTATTGGTTATTTCACCAACTAAAGGAGGGAAAAGCAATAACTCAGGAAGTACATCTTTTGTTAGTGCACCACCGGGAATAACGTCAATGTCGTACTTTTCTCGCTTATCCACTTTTTCTCTGATTGTTTTTTCAGAAAATGAAAGCTCATTGGTACTATTTATATTTTGTGATTTAAAGACTTTTTCAGAACTATTTCTGTCAATTGGCGTATCTCCATTAAGAATTTTTTGGATGTTTGTTATATACTGCTCTTCTTTATTTGTTTTGATAATTAAGTCATTTAATTTTTGATCCAGTTCTATATTTTTGTCAATTAGCTCTTTTTGAGCGGTTACACTTGGGTATCCAGGAACAAAAGTTTTAATAGAACTGTAGGAAATTAATAGAAAACATAATATTGAAAATACAATTACAGAAAAAAGAAAAAATACCAATAAAGAAAACTTGGAAGTAGTGAAATTCCTTTTTTCCTCAAAGCTATCCTCATCAAGTACAACAACTCTTCGTTTTTCTTGAAGATTTTTAAGCCAAGTTGTAAACTTTGATTCAGTTTTTTTTGTTTTGCTCATTTATTTATTAATTATGCAAATATCTCAAATTTATTTACTCTAAATTAAATATTCTTTAATTGAATAAATAACTAATACAATAAGTTCAATAGATTGTGGTTAATATTGCAGATATATTTTTATAATGAAATTAATTAAGCCCTGTATTTTATTTTTTGCCTTTGCATTTTTTTGGTCCTGCTCAACGGAGAAAAACAAAGTGTTAAATAGAGAATTTCATAATTTACACGCAAAATATAATGGGTTTTTTAATGCCAATGAAATTATCAAAGTAACCTACAACGAGTTCTTAAAAACAAGAAAAGAAAATTACAATTTAATTTTGCCAATTTTTCCTCTTCCCGATCTTGAACAGTCCAAAAATTGGTATGCTCCAATGGACACTGCATACAGAAAATGTGAACTTGTTATTTTCAACCACAGAATGCCACATGCAAAAAAAGGAAAAAATAGAAATAGAGAATGGTGCAAGTACATTGACGATAACTGGATGACAATGGGTATAACAAGATTTTACAAAAAAGATCTTCCAAATGCACTTAAAATATTTCAACATATTGAGAACCATTACGAAATAGAAGACAACTATTATGAAAGTATTTTTTGGCAATCGAAAGTTCTTATAGAAATGGGCGCTTTTGATGAAGCAGAAGAAATTTTACTAAGCTTAATTATTAAGTTTGAGGAACAACAGTTAGAGGCTAAAGATCAAGAAAAGCTCACTACAAAACAGAAAGTTAGATTAGCATTAATATACAATGAAAGAATAGACTATTTAAAGAGCAAAGAACCTGTGATTTCTCCAAATATTATCCATAAAATCTATCCAACCCTTGCAGATCTCTATATTCAAAAAAAGTCTTATAAAAAAGCAATTGAAAACCTAGAAATTGCGGTTGAAAACAAACACAAAAAAGCTTTTAAAACAAGATTGTTTTTCGTTCTTGCCCAATTATACCATTTGGAAAATAATTTCAAGGCTTCTCTTAACTATCAAGAAGTTGTAGAAAGAAATCCTGAATATGAAATGGCTTTTCAGGCAAAAATCAATAGGGCGCTTTCTTTTAGTGGAAGAGATTCCAAAGCGATAAAATCTCAATTGTTAAAGATGCTTAAAGACGATAAAAACATTGAATATTTTGATCAAATTTATTATGCCCTCGCTGAAATTTCATTTAAAAATAATTTAGAAGAATTAGGAAAAGAACAACTACAAAAGTCAATTAACTTAAGTACAAATAATGTCCCTCAAAAAATTAAATCTATGAAAAGAATGGGCGATTTGTTTTTTGAAAAGTATCAGTATATCAAATCTTATCTCTACTATGATTCAATTCAAAAAACAGCATTGAAAGCTTATAAAAACAAAGATCAAGTAGATAAAAAGTACAAGCTGCTAAAAAATATTTTTACCAATAAAACTTTAATAGAAAAAAACGATAGCTTATTTGCTATTTGTGCCTTAGAACCCAAGCAGAGAACAGATAAGATTTATGAAGTTTTAGATTTAGAACTTGCTAAAAGAGCCAAAAAATTAGAAGCTCCATTACTAGCTAGCGCCAATAAAGCATTGTCTATTCCTATTACCAATTCTCCAATTAATCAATCTTTTTTTATTTGGGACCAAAAAATGTTGGAGCGAGGAAAAGTAGAGTTTGATAAAAAATGGGGAAAAAGAATTCTAGAAGATAACTGGAGAAGAGGCTCTAAAACTGCTATGTTTTTGGAGGAAAATGAAGAGAGTTCTCTTTCTTTTTCAAATAGTGAGTTATTTGACGAACTTTCTCAAAATCTACCCTGTGACAATCAAAATCAATTGAAATCTATGAAAGACTCTAATATGATTTTGCTTTTTAATCTTGGAATAATACACCATTATGAAACAAAAAACCTCATTCTCGCAGAAAAATATTTTAAAAGAATAATTAAAAATTACCAGCCCGAGAATCAATCCATTGCTTCTATTTACGAATTATATAATATTTATAAGGACCTAGGGAGGCCAATTGAAAGCAGGGAAATGAAAGAGCTACTTCTAAGCAAATATCCAAAAAGTAAATATTCTAAACTTTTATCAGGAGATGAAAATTTAAATGATTCTCAAAAAGCAATGAAAAAAGAACAAAAATTGTATTCCCAATTATTCTCGTTGTATCAAGCTGGAAACTACAATAAAGTTTTAGAAACTTGCTCTTATAAAACCAAAGACTCGACCAATCCTCTAATTTGTCAATACGGGTTATTAAAAGCTTACTCTTTAAAGAAGTTAAACGATACTGCAAATAATAGCAGAGAATTAATAAATACCTTAAAATTCATATCCAATCAATGCCTTGGTACAGATATTGCAGATCAAGCAATTGCTGTTTTAAATGATTTAAAAATTAAAACTGCTCAAAATTTAATGAAAAAAGAAAACTGGAAATTTAATTTTAGACCAGATACTATACATTATTTTATTTTAATTGCTCCCAAGGGAGGATTTTCTATGAATAAAGCAAAAAACAACGTAGCAGATTTTAATTCGGTTAATTTTTCAGATTTAAAACTAAAAGTTTCCAATACTTTTTTAAATACATCTGATCAGATGATAATTGTTAAACGTTTCGACAATAGTAAAAAAGCACTAGATTATTTCTTAGCTTTTAAAGTTAATAACGGAGCTATTAAAAGCTATAGAAAAGAGAAATTTTTTGTAGTGACTCCCCAAAACTTGAAAGAATTATATTTGGAAAAAAATACAGATAATTACCTCAAATTTTTTAAAGAATTTTATCAATAAGCTAACTTTCTTGTTTTTTGTATATTTGTAAAAATTATTTATGGTATTTAAATCGGATAAGAGCATGGCAAATTATAATAATAACCAATCTCCAGAGAGGCTAAACAGAATAGTTGAGGGGACACATATTGAGGGAGATATCAAATCTGATTCCAATATAAGAATTGATGGCTACTTGAAAGGAACAATTACTCTAAAGGGTAGATTAGTTTTAGGTCCAACAGGAAAAATAGATGGAAATATTTATTGTAAAAATGCAGATTTAGAAGGTAAATTAAATGGCATTATTGAAGTAGACGAACTTCTTACGCTTAAAAGTACAGCTAAACTTCAGGGAGAGATTTCTACCAACAAACTTTCTATAGAGCCTGGTGCAATATTTTCAGGAAATTGTAAAATGGGAGCAGTTCTTAAAGACATTACATCCCAAGACGAATCAGGACTGGAAACTAAAGAAGTTATTAAAGAGAAAACAGCTTGAACTGTATAAAAGTTAATTAAGATACGCATCCTAAAATCTACCAATATTTAATAAAAGCATAAAAATGAATACAAAATTATTAGTTCCAACAGATTTTTCAGAAGTAGCACAATCTGCTATGCAACACGCTATAAAATTTGCAGAAATTATTAATGCAGATTTAATCTTATTACATGTAGTAAATTCTAGAGAAGAGGTGGAAGAAGCTAAAGAAAAGCTAAGAAAGGAGATTACACTTGGAAGTTCTTTTTCTAATTCTTGTAATATGACTTCTTTTGTAAGAATTGGAAATATATTTGAAGATATTGGAGATGTTGCAGCTGAACTTGGAATTTCTCTAATTTTTATGGGAACTCACAAAGCTAGTAGATGGCAAAAATTAGTTGGAAGTAGAGCGATTAAAGTTATTACTAGTTCCCCTGTACCCTTTATTGTTACTCAGGAAAAATTGATGAATTCCAATGGTTATGACAACATTGTTGTTCCTTTAGATTTAAACGTAGAAACCAAACAAAAGCTTGAACTTGTAGCAAAAATCGCACATTATTTTGATTCTCAAGTGCATTTATTAACCAATGATAACTCGGATGAATTTATTAAAACCAAACTTAAGGCAAACCAAGTCTGGGCTAGTAATTATTTAGAATCCAAAGACATTAAAAACTCTTCACACCTTGTGGATCAAGGAGATAGCTTAACCGAGGGTATTTTCAAACTTTCTAATGAAGTAGATGCTGATTTAATTGCCATTATGAACCTTGCAGATGAAACTGTTTTAGGACTTTATGAAAATTCTTTTCAAGAAGAAATTGTGGCTAATGATTTAAAAGTTCCAGTTCTATGTGTGAACCCTCACCCTGTAACTAAAGTATCAGGTATTTTAGTTCGATAAATTAGATGCTTTCAGAACAAGAGCAGATTAGAAGAGAGAGTCTCCAGAAGATCATAGATTACGGAATTAACCCATATCCAGCCGCAGAATTTAAGGTTAGTCATTATTCTGTAGATATTTTAGAAAATTTTAAGGAGGGCGAAAAGGTTATTATTGCAGGTAGATTAATGCGAAGAAAAATTCAAGGCAAGGCTAGCTTTGGCAGTATTCAAGATTCGAAAGGAAAAATACAAGTTTATTTTAATAGAGATGTGATTTGTCCATCAGAGGATAAATCTTTGTACAACGATTTTTTTAAAAAATGGCTGGACCTTGGGGACATCCTTGGTATTGAAGGAAAGGTTTTTAAAACAATGGTTGGAGAAATCTCCATAAATGTAGATAAATTCCATTTGCTAAGTAAATCTTTAAAACCTTTACCTCAACCAAAAACCGATAGCGAAGGAATTATTCACGATGGATTTAATGACCCAGAACTTAGATACAGAAGAAGGTATGTTGACCTTGTAATAAATGAAAATGTCAAGGAAACTTTTATAAAACGCACCAAGATCATCAACTCTATGAGAAGTTTTCTTGCTAAAAAAGATTATTTAGAAGTAGAAACACCAATTTTACAAACAATTCCTGGGGGAGCTGCAGCAAGACCGTTTATAACCCACCACAATGCATTAGATGTTCCTCTCTATCTCAGAATTGCCAACGAACTTTACCTGAAAAGGCTAATTGTAGGAGGATTTGAAGGAGTTTATGAATTTGCCAAAGATTTTAGAAATGAAGGGATGGACAGAACCCACAATCCTGAATTTACCCAAATGGAAATTTATGTAGCATATAAAGATTACCACTGGATGATGAACTTTACCGAAGACATGCTAGAATTCATTTGCAACGATGTCTTAGGAACTACTCAGGTACAGATTGGTAAGGAAAAAGTGAACTTCAAAAAACCATTTAAAAGAATCTCAATGACGGATTCTATTTTAGAACATACTGGCATTGACATTTCTAATATGTCCGAAAAAGAATTGAGGGAGGCATGCAAATCCATCGGAGTTGAAGTTAGTGACTCAATGGGAAAGGGAAAGTTGATTGATGAGATTTTTGGCGAAAAGTGTGAGAGCAGTTATATACAGCCTACATTTATAACCGACTACCCTGTAGAGATGTCTCCATTGTGCAAAAAACATAGAGATAATCCAGAGTTAACAGAAAGATTTGAGTTAATGGTTAACGGTAAAGAACTTGCCAATGCTTACTCTGAGCTAAATGATCCTATCGACCAAAAAGAAAGATTTGAGGAGCAAGTTAAACTGGCAGAAAAAGGAGATGATGAGGCAATGTTTATTGATTTAGACTTTATAAGAGCTTTGGAATATGGCATGCCACCCACATCTGGAATGGGAATTGGGATTGATAGATTGGTAATGTTTTTATGTAACCAACCATCTATTCAAGAAGTTTTACTTTTCCCCCAAATGAAGCCAGAAAAATGGGAAACAGGCCCCAACAAAAGCGAATTTCTTGAAATAAATATTCCACTACAATGGATAATTCCTATTTATGAGAGCGGTTACACCAACAAAGAATTACTGTTAGAGGCTAAGCCAACTGCAGTACATCAAAAACTAAATGGATATCGTAAAAAGAACAAACTTGATGTTCCTGCAATTCTTTTAGAGGAAGTACAATCGTGGTTTAAATAGTTTTTTTTTCGCTACAATAACTATATTTAAATACTTTAAGGAGTTGATTCGTATTAATAAGATATTAAACGTTCAATTATTTGATAAAACAAATTTAAGTGAACATATTTTTTTATTCTAAAAAATGTATAATTGAGCTCTCAAAAAAAAAGCTGCTAATTTTAATGGCTTTTCATTTGTTAATTAACCCTTTTTTTATTTCTCAAAATAACCCAGACTGTTTTTTATTTGAAGTTTCTCAATTAAAGCTAAAGAGCTCTAACAAAGGGCCAATAAAAACTATCCCAGAAGATCTAAATTGTTTTAGACCTTTTACAAAACAACTCAATGAGCTACTTAATTTAAGAAGAAATCAATTTTATTACGTTGATTCTATTTTAAGAGAAAAAAAACTCCCTAACTCATTTGGGTTTTTGCCTTTGGTTTTATCTGGTTATAATTCCAGCCATTGCTCAGATTTATCCTCTAAGGGAATTTGGGCTCTAAGCTATATTACAGCATTAAAAAAAGAGCTTCAAATAAATTCTCATATAGATCAAAGAATGAATAATTGGCTAGCAACTTTGGCTGCAGTTCAACAACTTAAGTTTTTTATGGAAAACTACAAATCTGAAAATTGGACACTATTGGCTTTTATTACTTCTCCAAGTTATGTTTCAAATATATTTAAAGAATCAAAATCAAAAAAGTGGGATGTAGCTCAGGAATTTATAGATAACAAATACCTGCAAAATATCAAACTTATTAATTGGTTAAATCAACTTGAGTTAAAAGCTTTTATAATCAATAACAAAAACACAAACAAAAATTATCAAAAATTCTCTTTTAACGACAATATTTTGTTTGACGCTATAGCACAATTTAAAACAATCGATTTTAATCAAATTAATAACCAAAACCCATTTCTAACAGGCCAAATGATTCCCAAAAATCAATCTATAGTTTTAAAAAAGGAGCTTGGAAACTTCATTTTAAAAAACCAATCTAAAATAATTGCATTTCAAGATTCTATGATCAATAATCTATTTCTAATGGAATTACCTGCCAAGGAGTCGTTAATTCATATTATAGAATTTGGTGATGTTTTAGGTCAATTAGCAATAGATTATGATGTTTCTGTAGCTCAAATTATGAAATGGAATAATTTATCTAGCACTATGATATATCAAGGCCAAAAATTAAAGTTATTTTCAAATCAAATAGATACAAATTTTAAGATTCATTTATATACAGTTAGTAAAGAGAAATACTTTTGGGAAGTTGCATCAAACAGAGCTGAAACATCTGTAAAAAAAATATGTAAATACAATATTTATCAAGAATTAAAACAAAATCAACAATTAAAAATAACAAACAAATAACACCCTTTTATCCACTAACTTTTTTAATAGGACTTTATGCGCTTATTTTAATTTTATTTTGGTTTTTCCCCTCTGATGGTGTCAAGTTTAATAATATAACTTTTGACTTTGTTTCCAAAGAAGAGTTTAATAATCCTATTCCACCAGTTGTTCAGGTTCCCGAAGTAATTATTAATCAAGACTCTATTAAAGAAATAGAAAAAATGAAAGCAGATAGTCTGAACAATTTAGTTTTACTTCTTGAGAAAAAGAGGAGAGATTCGGCACTATTTTCATTAAAGAAAATTCAGTATCCAGATAATAATAGATCATTGATATTTCCCTTTTTTAAAAAATTAGAAAATGCTAAATATAAAAAAGTAAGAATTATGCATTATGGAGATTCACAAATTGAAGGGGACAGAATATCGGGTAGACTTAGAGAGCGGTTACAAAAAGAATTTAGTGGAAATGGGGCTGGGTTATTTGCTGTTATCCCCGCTACAAGGAAAATTAGCCTTAAAAATGTTCCAACCACCAATTGGGTAAGGAAAACAGGATTTGGCCCATATATTGACAAAAGTGTAGGACATAAAAAATATGGTGCTTTATTTTCTTTTTGTAAGATGGAATTAGACTCACTACTAATAGATTCCAATTATCTATTTAATGGTGAAATAGCCATTAATAAACCCACAAAAGCTTATAAATTATGCAGAGATTACAAAACCATTAAAATCTATTATACAAGTAAAGAAAAAACAATTTTCAGGATGCTTGTTAATGATTCTGTTTTTCATGTTGATACACTATTAGAGGCCTCTAAAATAACCTTGAAAAAAATGACCTTTTCTAAGGCGCCAAAATCAATGGATATTCAATTCAGTTCTAATACTTCTCCTATAATATTTGGAATTTCTTTAGAGGGGAAAAAAGGGGTTGTAGTGGATAATATTCCATTAAGGGGCGCTTCTGGGACAGAGTTTTCAAAAGTTGATTACAGCTCTTTAAGTCAAATGCAAAAAATACTTTCTCCAGACTTATTAATACTAGAGTTTGGAGGCAATACTATACCATACATTAAATCTAAAGAAAGAGCTGAAAAATATGGCAGCTATTTTAAGAAACAAATTTCAAAACTAAAACGAATTAACCCTAATGCGCTAGTACTTGTTATTGGCCCAGCTGATATGGCTAAAAAACAAAAGACGAAATTTATTACATATCCAATTCTTGAAGACGTGATTAGCGCACTTAAAAAAGCTGCTTTTGAAACAAATTCATGTTTTTGGGACATGTATTTAAATATGGGTGGAGAAAACTCAATTCAAGAGTGGGTAAACGAAAAGCCTTCTTTGGCTGCCAGAGATTACATCCATTTTACCAATTCTGGTGCAAAGAAAATAGCAGATTATTTTATTGAAGATTTTATGGTAGACTATAAAAACTATTTAAAAGAAAAAGATGATTAATAAACTAGCATTCATTTTTTATTTTTCAGCGCTAATGCCATTCAGTTTTTTAGCCCAATTTAATGCAATTAGTTATAATAAATACCCATATATAAACCAAGACCTTAACCATTTAAAAATTTATGGAAATAAAACATGGAATAAATTCTTTAGAAAATTAGACAGGCTGTACGAAAATGGAAATGAAAACATAAACATTTACCATTTCGGAGGATCTCATATACAGGCCGATATTTGGTCTAATAAATTAAGAGAAAACTTTCAACATTCTTTACCTTTTAATAATGCTGGTAGAGGATTCTTTTTCCCTTTTAGATTAATAAAGTCTAATGGATCTCCAATTATTTCATCTTCCCATACTGGAAAATGGAAAGGGTATAGAAATTCTGTTAATTATCACCAGGGCCCTTTTGGATTACTAGGTGCAAGAGCAGAACTTTTAGACTCTAACTCTACAATTAATATTTGGTTTAAAAACCCAAGAAATAAATTTGACTCCTTTCAAGAAATCGATCTTATTTTTGAAGACCCAAGTGACAATTATGACATCACCTTGGTACTAGATTCTACCATTCTAATTAGCTCCCAAAAGTTAGAAGGGCATATTAAGTACCAACTTTCTAAGGCTATTGATTCTTTGTCATTTTCTATTGTCAAAAAAGAAAATATTGACTCAAAATTCTCTTTATTTGGATTTTGTTTTGACAATAACAAGCACGGTATCTCTTACCATTCTATTGGAGTAAACGGGGCAAGTGTCCCAAGCTATTTAAGATGTATTAATTTAGAAAAGCAGCTGGATTTAGCACTTCCAGATTTGGTGATATTTTCCATTGGCATTAACGATGCCTATGAAAATGATTTTTCAAAAGAATCGTACAGTAAAAATTACGATTCTTTAATTCAAAGAATATATTCTGTAAATCCAGAGGCTGCAATTTTATTTACAACCAACAACGACAGTTACTACCATCGAAAATATCCAAATAAAAGAGTTTATGAAGCAAAAGAAGTAATGGTTAATCTTGCTGAAAGTAAAAAATTAGCTCTATGGGATATGTTTGAAATTATGGGTGGGTTCAACTCTATTCAAAAGTGGTACTCGGATGACTTAGCTAAAAAAGATTTACTGCATCTTAATTATAAAGGTTATAATTTGATAGGAGATTTGCTATTTGAAGCCTTAATGGAGGCTTATAAAAATTACACCACCAACAATGGATGATTTTTCTTTAAATAAATTTTCTGAATGGTTGTTTTCACCATTTTTATCTTACTCTGAACATCCTATGATATTCACTGAGTATCCTTTTTGGATCTTCTTTTTATTTGTGTTAATTGGCTATGGCATAATACATAGTAAAATGCGTCTAAGAAGTATTTTTCTATTTTTAGCAAGTCTATTTTTCTATTTCAAAACAAGCGGATTTTTCTTTTCAATTTTACTTTTTTCCACCATTGCAGATTTTTACATTGGTAAAGCAATTTATTTATCCAAAAAAGAATTAAATGCAAAAATTCTCCTAGGATTAAGTGTTTCGATTAACCTTATTATTTTAATTTATTTTAAATATGCTTACTTTTTTGCCGATTCATTTAACTCCATTATTGGCTCGCAGTGGCATCCAATAAATCATTTTGCATTATTTACCAACCAAGTTACTGGATCAAGTTTTAGAGTAGATCAAATATTATTACCAATTGGAATATCCTTTTATACTTTTCAGACAATGTCTTATGCAATTGATATTTATAGAAAACAATTAAGCCCTGTTAAAAGCATTTTTGATTTTGGTTTTTATGTTTCTTTTTTTCCTCAGTTAGTAGCTGGCCCAATTGTAAGAGCCTCAGAATTCATTCCCCAAATTTACAAACCTTATAGCGTTACTAAAAAAGAATTTGGTCTTGCACTATTTTGGATAATAAATGGACTTTTAAAGAAGTTTTTATTAGCGGATTATATTGCAGTAAATTTTGTAGACAGAGTATTTGATAATCCAGTAATGTTTTCGGGGTTTGAAAACTTAATGGCTCTTTATGGGTATTCATTACAGGTTTATGCAGATTTTTCTGGCTATACAGACATAGCAATTGGGCTAGCATTGATGCTTGGCTTTAGGTTGCCAAAGAATTTCAATTCTCCATACAAAGCAGATAATTGTGGTGAATTTTGGAAAAGGTGGCACATTTCTTTATCCTCTTGGTTAAAAGACTATTTATATATTCCTATGGGGGGAAATAGAGGAGGATCGATTTTTAGTTATGTGGCACTTTCAATGATTGTTATTTTTGTTTATTTTATTAGCGGATCTTTAGCTCTTCTTTTTGGTATTATTTCAGTCATCTTTACTACTTTATTATTGGGAGAAATTTCCCCAAAATTTAACAAATGGTATTTAACCAATATTAATATTATGCTTACCATGTTAATTGGAGGACTATGGCATGGCGCGAGTTGGAACTTTGTTCTTTGGGGAGGGTTAAATGGAATAGGAATTGTAGTTTACAAATTATGGAAAAATATCAGCCCCTGGAAAAATAAATCTAAGTGGTGGAATAAAATTTTGGGAGTAATAATTACTTTTAATTTTGTGACATTTACTAGAATTTGGTTTAGAACAGGTTCCAACAACTCTTGGAATCAAATGGATGAAGGCCACAATATAATTTCAGAATGGTTTACCGCTAATGAGATTCTAAACCAGCTAATTTTTAATTTTAAATGGAGTTTAATTTCTGAGGTTTTGGTAGTTTACACCAATGTTTTCTTAGTGATAATATTGGGATTTTTAATTCATTTTATACCTGAAAATTGGAAATTTTGGTATAGAAATAAATTTTCAAATTCTCCTGTTTTAGTACAGTTGTTGGTTTGTTTTGTTGCAGTGTTTTTCATGTATCAAATTGCCTCTACAAGCTTACAACCATTTATATATTTCCAATTTTGATTTTATGCCAGCAATTAAAAACGCATTATTAAGGTACAGAATTATAGATAGAGCTATCCGGAACGAGTATATCCCTTATCCAAGTAAAAAAGATTTGAGACAACTTTGTGAAGATGAAATTTTCGGCAGTAGTGATGGAACTCACATTTGCGACTCTACCATAGAAAAAGACTTATTTGCTATGCGAATGGAACACGACGCACCAATTGCTTACAGTAAAAAAGACAAAGGATATTTTTATACAGAAAAAGATTTTTCTATGGACGATGTGCCTCTTACAGAAAAAGATGTAAACGCAATAAAAGCAGCTTCCACCATACTTCACCAATTTAAAAATACGAGTCTTTTTAGTCAATATGAATTCGCAATTCAAAAAATATTAGACCGTGCTATTAGCTCTTCAAAAAGTAATTCTCAAGAAGAAGATGTTATTCAATTTGAAACTCTACCTACCGTAAGAGGGAATGAAAACTTAGAGCTTTTTTTAGAAGCAATAAAAAATAAAAAAACTCTGCAGTTCAATTATTTTAACTACTCGAAGAATGAAAAAACAGTGAGAAGAGTTCACCCATATTTATTAAAAGAGTATAGAAATAGATGGTATTTAACTGGGAAAAGCGAGCTTAAAAATAAAGTCATAACTTTTGCTTTAGACAGAATTTACGACCCAATAGTCCTTGAGCAGAAGTTTTCCGTGGACACAAAATTCTCCCCGGATAATTATTTTAAGCATTCTATTGGTATCACTGTTTTTAATGAACTCCCCAGTGAAATAGTGATTGAAACCAAGCCAATACTATCCAAATATTTAGAATCTCAGCCTATTCATCACTCCCAAGAAATAAAGGAAATAAAGTCTAATGGAAACCATCTTTTTTCCTTCCATTTATTAATTACTTACGAGCTTAAAATGTTACTTATGGGTTTTGGAAAAGATTGTAAAATTATTTCTCCTAAACATCTAAAAAGTCAGATTTTATCGGATTTAAAAGAGCTATTAGATAATTACAACAATGAATGAATTAAAAAGCTCAAATAGCGCTTATTTAAAACACCATGCTCAAAATCCAATTCACTGGAAAACTTGGTCAGAGAAAACTTTAGATACGGCCTTATTGGAAAACAAGTTAATTGTCTTAAGTATTGGTTATTCCGCATGCCATTGGTGTCATGTTATGGAGAAAGAAACATTTAGCGATCAGCCAATTGCAAGTTTTATGAACCAAAACTTTATATCCATCAAAGTAGACAGGGAAGAACACCCCGAGGTAGATAATGCTTATATGGATTTCATAATGGAGACTAAAGGAAATGGAGGATGGCCTCTAAATTGTATTTTAATGCCAGACACAACTCCGCTTTATGCTGGAACCTATTTCCCAACAAAACAATGGATGCAATTAATCAATAGGTTCAATGTTTTGCATAATGACCATCCAGAGACTCTTTTAGACTTTACTCATAAGTACTCCCAACATCTTGAAGAATCCATCGGAAAAAATAAAAAAGCAGAATTTAATTTTTCCAATGACTTTATCGAATGGAGTTATTTTTTGGACATTAAAAATGGTGGGATTAATTCCAATCAAAAATTTCCATTACCAACAGTTTTAAATTATTCAATGTTGGCAGGAAAATCAAAAGATTGGGATTTATTTGTCAATCTAACTCTTGATAAAATTTCTCAAAGAGGATTATTTGACCATTTAGAAGGCGGGTTTTTTAGATACTGTGTAGATGAGTATTGGAATATTCCACATTTTGAAAAAATGCTTTACGACAACGCTCAGTTGATAAGTGTCTTTTCCATTTTTGATTTTTTAAATAAAAACACCAAAAATGAATTTTTAGTCCAACAAACTATTGATTATTGGTTGGAACTAAGTGAAAAAAATCATCAACTTTTTCCGGCCTCTGTTGATGCAGATAATAAGGATGGAGAGGGAGCTTACTATGTTTTTAAAAAATCTGTGATAAACGAGAATTTAAATGAGCAAGAACAAAACTATTGTAAATCTTACTTCAATATGACCCACAAGATGCTCTGGGAAAACAATTGGCACATGCATAGAACAACCTATGACAATAGTGAGAAAGCAAAAAAAATTATTTTTAAACTAAAAAAAATACGAAAAAATAAAAGCTTCCCAGCTGTTGATAACAAGGCCATTTGCAGCTGGAATTGCATGATGGTAAATGGGCTATTAGACGCATCAATTGCCTACCGTAACAAAGAATATTTAGATAAAGCAGAAATGTTTCTTAAACTAATTTTTAAAAAATTCACCAATAAAAAATACCAATGCAATAGATTGGTTTATACAAATAATCTAATAAAGGGAACACTAGAAGATTATGCTTGGTTGATTTCAGCAGCTATTAAAATGGGAAAAATTAAAAATTCCAGCTATTGGCTAGAAAAAAGTATTGATTTTACACAAGCTGCAATTTCTAATTTTTGGCAAAAAGAAGAAAATCTTTTTAGACTTTCCAATGAACAAAAGCTTTTTAAAGATGTTTTTGAGTTAGATGATCAGGTTATCCCATCAAGTAATTCAGTAATGGCTAGTAATTTATATGAGATTTATAAAGTTACTTACGATAAATATTTTTTAAATATTTGTAATAAAATGCTATCGGCAGTGGCATTAAATGCAGAAAGTTCCCCCTATAATTTCACCAATTGGATGCTTTTATCTATGAAAGTTAATAGCCCTAAAAAACAATACGTTATGGTTGGGTTTTCCGTGCAGGAGTTGCTAGAACTTTATTCTGAAAAAGAATTTTTTGAAGATGTATATTTATTAGAAAAACAATCAGATTTGCCAATATTCAAAGAAAAGTACAACCCCAACAAAAAAAATATATTTATTTGCAATGAAAAATTTTGTCTACCTGCTGTTTTAACAACTAAACAAGCTTTAAATTTAGAAATATGAACAGAGTTATTTTGCTGTTATTTTGTCTTTCTATTAATCAGTTATTTGCTCAAATGATCAACAACGAGTCAGGTCAAATTTTTACCGAGACTCCTTTTTTTAATGAAAAATATATTAGATCCGTTAAATTAAAGTCTATAACTGGAACAATTTCTTCTAAAAAAGAACTTGGAGCTATAAAAAGCTCTGGTAAAAAAGAGGCCTATATTTTTAACGAAAATGGAAATTTAACTGTTCATTATTTGTCTTCAAAAACTAAAAACAAACCGGATACAACATTTACATTTTATGAATACAATCTAAAAAATGAGAACACTATTTTTAGGGTTAGTGACTCTTATGGTTTTTACTCTTACAGTAAAAAATACAATGATCTAGGAAAATTAATTAATAAGACATATTCAAGAGAAAAAAATGCTTCTAAAAGCAAAATGAATTTTAAGTTAGAAGAGAAGTATGTAATTTTTCAAGAAAGTTACCTTTATGAAAACAAAGATTCTACCATTGAGGTAACCACCTTAAATAGTAACGGCAAACCTTACCAACGACAAATTTACTATTACGATAGTTTTAATTACTTATTCAAAATGCATACTAGACTATTAATATCTAATAGTACTAAGTATGAAAAATACACTTATAATGACAGAGGATTTTTAAAATCTATTCAATATTTTAATAACGAAAATGAAACTCCAATAAAGGAGCTTAGGTACGATTATGATGAATGGGGCAACGTCACTTTTATGGACGAATACAAAGACAATGTACGAGTAATTCATAAAGAACTTTTATACGATCCCTCTACTTTAATTTTAAAAACAATTTTATCCCAAGACTTAGTTTCTAATTTGATTACAATTGTTAAGTATAAACCTGAATTTTATAACTAATTTTAGATTGCATGAGACATTTATTTTGTACAATAATATTTTCAGCTTTATTTTTCTCTTGTCAGGAAAAACATCCAATGGCAGAAAAATTATGCAACTGTTATACTCAATTGCACAGAGCACAAGAAGAAGTGGAGATTAATTTTTGGACAGACTCTTGTAATGTTTTATATATTGACATTTTAAATCAATTGGAAAAAAGCGAGTCAGAACAAATTAAATTTCAACGCGCATATAGTCGCTGTCAATAGTATGGATAAAATATTCAATTATATCAACGCAGAGCTAGTAGAACCAATGAATAACCAATGGTTGGACAACTACAACCCAGCTATTGGAGAAGTTTACAGTTTAATTCCAGATTCCACCAAAGAAGACGTAGATAATGCTCAAATAGCAGCAAAAAATGCATTTCCAATATGGAGTAATTCAACCATAAAGGAAAGAGCTACTGTTTTACAAAGAATAGCAGATCTGATTCTTGAGAGGCAAGACGATTTAGCTTTTGCAGAATCCGTAGATAACGGAAAGCCTTTGGCTCTTGCAAAGAAAGTAGATATTCCAAGAGCAGCTACTAATATGTCTTTTTTTGCTAGTGCCATTCTGCACGAAAATTCTGAAAGCCATCAAATGAGTCAAGTGGCAATTAACTATACTTTAAGAAAGCCAATTGGAGTTGTTGGATGTATCTCTCCATGGAATCTACCACTTTATTTATTTACTTGGAAAATCGCACCTGCCTTAGCCACAGGAAATACAGTGGTTGCAAAGCCATCTGAAATTACTCCAATGACAGCTTTTTTGTTTTCAAAAATTTGTATTGATGCTGGCTTACCCAAAGGCGTTTTAAATATTGTCCATGGGTTGGGACCAAAAGTGGGTTATGAGATTACCAAACATCCAAATATTAAAGCTATTTCCTTTACAGGAGGAACATTAACAGGGCAAAAAATTGCCGAAGTTGCTGCCCCAATGTTCAAAAAACTAAGTTTAGAATTAGGAGGTAAAAATCCAAATATTATTTTCGCAGATTGTGATTTAGAAAAAGCTGTTTCTAGCGCTGTCTTAAGTTCATTTTCTAACCAAGGTCAAATTTGTCTGTGTGGTTCAAGAATTTTTGTAGAGAGAAAAATTTATAAGGTTTTTAAAGAAAAATTTCTTAAAAAAGTAAAGAGATTAACAATTGGAGATCCATTAGAAAAATCTTCAAAAATTGGCGCTTTAGTTTCACAGCAACATATGGAAAAAGTTCTAAGCCATATCGAAGATGCTAAAAA
>Ga0206677_10000661_pt1 | contig 32791 bp, 30 predicted proteins | sample M130m12015metaG_FD_155475 | JGI IMG/M metagenome (GOLD analysis project Ga0206677, IMG submission 155475) | Ammonia-oxidizing marine archaeal communities from Monterey Bay, California, United States - M1 30m 12015 | ecosystem: Environmental > Aquatic > Marine > Intertidal zone | place: USA...
CATTAATCTAAATTCAGTCGAAAATAAGCTTACAACAAGTGGAATAATCTGTAATAAAGCAATAACAATAACTATTTTAAAAATATTTTTAACTTTCATTTTTTTTTATTTAAATATAATATAAATGTATGGACAATACCTGACTAATGGTATTTAAAAGTAAGTTTTAAACCATTAAAGTAATAAAAACTTGACTTAGTTAAGAAAGTAAAGGGAGGTTAGTCCTTAATCACTTTAACTTCCTCAACTCTATCACCATAAGCTACTTTAAGTAAATACACTCCACTTGGATAGTCAGCTAAGCTAAGATTAGTGCTATTAGTAGTTTCTAAGAGCTTTCCACTTAAGTCATAGAGCTTTGCTTCAAAGCTTCCATTATAGTTCTCTATTTCTATTTTGATTAGAGTGTTAGTTGGGTTAGGGTGAATTTTTAAGTTAAAAGATGATTCTTCCTCTAAAACACCAACGTTATAATCCCATATTAAAGCCACATATTCTGGATGATCAATAAATGGATTTCTATTATTCTGGTAATTGTAATAAATTATATCATTTCTGTTACGTTCCCAGTCATCCACAGAATCCTCATAATGCCATTGAATTAATGTGTTTAATTTTGCATAAACAGGGTCAGAAGTATTATTATCTGCTGGCAAATAATCAATTAATTCTAAATCTGGCTCTCCATTATTTCCTTCGTACCTTGTAGCCATATAGAAAACCATTCTGGCTACATCACCCTTAACTTCGTCTCTTGGTTGCCAAACCCAATTGGTTGTACTCGTAAAACATCCAGTGTAGTTTCCATTATCTAAATATGGATTAGAACAAGTGTCAAACCAACGATTATTTTTGGCTGAGTTAACAGATGGGTCTGCAGGTCTTAGATGATGAGCATCTGTTCCAGCTCCACTTTTAGAACCAAAATCACCACGTGATTTAGACCAAATATGTTCTCTGCTCCACCCACTTCCACTATTCCATTCTTGTGCAGCATTAACAGACCATCCAGTATAAAATAGAATTACATTATTAGAATCGTTAGGGTCTTTATCAGTTTGTTTTAAAATATCCCATACGTCAGTAGATGATGATGTATACGGAAATTCAGTATGATTTTTAATAATGTTATGTAAGCCAACTTTTAGAGAATTACCTACCAACGTATCCATACCATTATAATAACCATTAGGTATTTGACTATAAACTAAACCTGAGAATAAATGAATAACTGAAATTAAAAGTATTCTCATTTTGTAAGTATTAAACCATTAAAGTAAGAAAAAAGAAAATCCTATTCAAAAGATAATAGGTGTTATTAGGTAGATTAGTCAAGAGGCTCTGTAATTAAAGTAGTATATAATTATTTACTTCCTGTAAACGAGAACGTCAGGGTATCTTGTGCAAACTCCATTATATCGTTTATGGTTAAGAGGTTACTTTCAAACGAGCCGTAACCAGAGACAGTAAGGGAGGTCCCGTTTGGGTCAGAAGTCGCATTTGGAGGAATCACAAAAACTCCCAATCCTGGAACAGATAAAACTAATGGAATACCGTCTGCAATTATTTCATTTACGATTAAACCATTTCATCTAAGTTTTAGATTAATTTAAAAAAATCAATAAACAAAATATATAAATAGACATTCAAATATTGTTTCTTTTAAAGAATAAACTACTTTACAAAAGATATTGATAATATAATCATTTATATTACCTCAGTATTTAGAATAATTTAAATTTTAATGTCTAAACTACCATCAGAACATAAATTTCTAGACCTTTCAGATTATGGTCGTTCACCTGCTAGATGGATAGCAAACACATTTAAAGATACTAGAGTAACAGCTATTCATCTAACCTCAATGTTTATTGTAGCCGGTATCTTTGCAATTTTCATGATGCTAAATAAACAACTTTATGCTGCAGCTATTTTTCTAATTATTAAATCTATTCTTGATGCTTCTGACGGCGAATTAGCTCGCTTAAAACAAAAACCATCTTATGTAGGTCGTTATTTTGATTCCGTTTCAGATATTATTCTAAACTTTTTCTTTTTAGCTACAATATGCTATATAACCAATGGTTCGTGGGGATTGGCATTTTTCGCTTTTCTAGCAATGCAATTGCAAGGTACCTTGTACAACTACTATTATGTAATTTTTCGCAATAGATTTAATGGAGATAAAACAAGTCGAATATTTGAAGACAAGGCACCTTCCGCTATGCCGGGCGAAAAACAGAGTAGTGTAAATAAATGGTTTTGGATGTATAAAATTTGTTATAGTATTTTCGATAAAACTATTTATCAAATGGATAAGAATGCTAAGTATGCTGAACACTTCCCCAAGTGGTTTATGACAGCTATTTCTGCATTTGGTTTAGGGTTTCAATTGTTAATTATAAGCTTTATGTTGTGTGTCGGATTGGAAGAATACATTATTCTATTTTTCATCTTTTATTCAGTACTAACTTTTGTATTTATTTTATTTAGAAAGGGAATTAATTCTGGATGGATTGGAAACTACGTTGAAAAACGTTAATTTAAAAATAATTACAATTTACATTCCGCTACCATATTTTTTAATGTTTACCGCATCACTTTCTCTAATTTGTTTAAATGCCTTGCTATAGGTTAGCAGCTGTTTTAAACAGTAATCTAATCGATTTTCAAAATACTCTTGCGACGGAGAATTATTATCAATTTCGTTGTCATTAAATACAGATTCTACATTACGAATGATTAAATGCTCTGGCAAATAACAAATTCTATTGTTTTTATAACTACTCATGCGCAATTCAGAAACAGGGTAAGAACCACCATCACCAGATGAAACAGTAACAATTAACGCTGGTTTATGAGCAAGCTCACCTTTGCCCCACATTAAGAAAAAGTTTTTTAGTCCCGCTGGGACCATTCCGTGCCATTCTGGTGAAATGATAATAAAAGCATCACTGTAGGCTAATTTTTCAGAAATTGACTCAAGCAATGACTTAGACTTCTTACCATTATTCCTTATATCTTCATGCCAAAGGGGTAATGGATTATCCGCTAAATCAAATATATTAGCTTCATCACATTCTTTTAATGGCTTAAGCGCACTCTTAATTGCTTTGGCAATTTTTATACTTTGCGAGACTTTACGATGACTTCCTGAGACAATTGTGATATTCATTTCTGTCTCTAAAAGTAAGAAAAGTTTTTATTCCTTTATAACTTTTAACTCTTCTACTCTATCTCCATAAGTTACTTTTATGATATATATTCCCTTAGCATAATCTCTGAAACTAATGGTAGTTTCATTTGTAGATTTAAGTCTATTTCCAATTAAATCATAAACTTCAGATTGAATACTCCCATTGAAGTTTTGTAAAGAAATTGTAATATTTTCTTTAGTTGGGTTAGGATATAATGAGATATCATTTAAATTTTCATTTATAGAATTAATCCAAGAAGCATCTTCATAAATTTGTACATCATTATATCCTGTATAATTTCCACCTGGAAAACTAACTCCAGGCGATGCAGCAGCACGACGACCATATCCAGCCATTCTAAAATCCATTAGAGGGCGAGTTAAATTATCATAACTAAAAGATTGTGTTTGTGTATCAAAAACATCAATTCGGTTGGTAATATTAGAACCTCCATAATGCCAAGTAAGATCATGTTCTAATCCTCCAGCAAATAAAATTTTATTTCCAGCAGTGGCACATGCTTCAACTGCTCTTGTCCCATTTGCCATATTTTGATTAGTCCAAGTTGTTCCATCATAAATATCAACTCTTGGAGATCCAACATTATTACCAACAGATCCTCCAGCAAACACAAAGTAACCATTACAATAGCAGGCAGAAATTTTTGCTCGAGCGGAATTTGGTCCAAGGTTTCCTGTTGTCCAACTATCTGTTTGACTATCATAAATTTCGTAAGCGTTCGATAAACTATAACCGTCTAAAATACTACTTGGGTTATCTGACATAGTTAAACCACCTGCAAAAATTGCTATATTACCATCTGTAACAGCGCTGCTGTAAAATCTATTATCAGTAGATGGGATCGAAGACCAAACCATAGTTGCTTCATCATAAATCCAAAATTGAGTTTCACCAACTACGTCTGCAGCAGCTTGATACCATTTCCAGTATTTTAAACCTCCAGCAACAATAATTTTACCATTTAAAGCTACAGCATGTCCATCAGCAGTACTAAAGGGAATGGTTACTTGAGTAAAATTTCCATCTTTATAAATTTCCATAGTATTTTCATACAACCATCCGTTACCATTAACATCTGCCCAATTTGATATACCTCCTATAATATAAACCCCACTATCTCCTCTAACCATTATAGGCTCTAGTCTAGGAGTATTCATAGCAAGTATAGATGATTGATGTGCTGAAATATTATATAGATGAGCTAACTGAACTATATTAATATTTGTACCACCAGTAGACCAAGATTGTCCACCAGCAACTAAAAAACTATTTGAATCAACAAATTCAATATTAGCTCGGATTTGGTTAAAAGCAATATTTCCATTATTCCATTGGGAATAACAAAAAATATTAAAGGATATAAATAATAATAGTAAAGGTTTTTTCATTTTTAAAATTTTATAATTTTAATTTAAAAGTAATGTTTTAAATAAAACATCTACTTAAATCATTTTAAAAATTAATCATTTTAGTATTAAGTGATTTTAATTCAATTAATTAAATCGCAAAGGAAAACATTATCAAGGTTATTATTACCAAGATGTTTTTTTTATTTTTTTACAAGCTTTTAAAACATCTCTTCTACTTATTACCCCAACCATTTTACCATTTCTAAGTACTGGATATCTTCTAAAGTTGGATTTCATAAATAGACTAGCTAATTCGTTAATTTTAATATTATAATCTACAGTAACGACCTTTTTGGACATGTAATTAGTTACTTTTCCTTGATTAGGAAACAAATTGTGGTATTTCTCATCGTAAATAACACGAAGACAATCTTTTTCTGTAATAATTCCTATTATCTCCCCATTATTATTTACTACTGGTGCTCCTGAAATTTTTCTTTGAATAATTTTCTCTGTCACATCCATAATTTCTTGATCTGCTTTAAAAGTTATTACATTGGTTGTCATATAATCTGAAGCAGTTTCATAAATTATTTTTTTATTTTCTTTTATAAATTTTGGGGTGAAATTTACCATGACTTAAATTTTAATTATAAATGTATCTCTTTACAATACAAAATTTAGAGCAGATATCCTAATAATAATGAATATAACTAATTGATTAACTGTTAATTAAATTATCATTCAGCGTCTTACCTACATTGTAAGCAAAAGAGCTGCTATCTCCCTATTATTCATTAATAATTTTTGGGGGAATTCTCTTAAAATAATTTCTTAAAACACTGTTTAGAGAAAAAAGACGATGTAGGTCTATATTAAAAGTTTAAATACTAGAACTAACTTCGTCAATATTCATAAACTCAAGATTAGGATTAATTATTAATCCGCTTTGCTTAATTAAACCAACTCTAAATTGTAAAGTAAGGGCTAAGGTTGGATAATATCCAGTTCCATCATCGTTATTTAAAGATATCCAGACAGTTCCATCTTCTTCATAACTTCCTTCTATATGAACATCAACCCCAAAAATATATGGCAAGGCAGTCCATTCATCAAAACTATTTAAAGTTTCAATTAGTATCATATCACCAACTTCGTAAATGAAATTTGGAGTATAAAAATCTAACGAGCTAGAATTGTCAAAGGATAGAGTGAAATTTTCGATGTAAAGATTCTGTATATCTTGTTCTAAGATACAACTTCCGTCATCTGAAACTGCTGAACTAGAATAATTTAAAGCTGCTGGATCTGTACATCCCTCCTGAATACAACTTGAGAATAGAATAAATGGTAAAGCAAAAAGTAATAATTTTTTCATTTTTATAAGTTTTAGTTTGAGTTCTGTAAGTAATTTAAAAAAAAATAATTACAAATTAAAGACCTCTTACATTTTCAATTTTAATAAACATATTTTTTATATTTATCTTGAACATTAAAAAAATAGATATGAAAAATACCAGCCTAATAGCTTTTAATTTTATTATTACACTTTTTATTTCTTCCTGTGGAAATACTGAAATAAATAAACAAGATGCTCCTTCTGAAGTTCAAGAAGTAGATTCAGTTCTGAAATCTTTAAATATTAATACATCAACTAGCAGCGTGGAATGGAAAGGTGTTATGGTTGGTATATATTCTCATAATGGTTTTGTTTCAATAAAAGAAGGCAATATGGTTTGGCAAGGAAACACAATTACTGGTGGTTCTATTACTATTGATATGGAAACTATGACTCAATCTGACAGTTTATATAAAACTGAAGAAAATAAGCTAGTAGCTCATTTAGAATCCCCTGATTTTTTCGATATTGCCAACTTCCCTACTGCAACTTTTGAAATTACAAGTTCTGAGAAAGGGACTAACAAAGTTTACGGAAATCTCACTGTAAAAGGTATAACAAACAGTGAAGTAGTAGAAAATGTGATTTTTGATGTAGAAACAAAATCTGCTACTGGAACTCTAAAATTTGATAGACAAAAATATGAAGTAACTTATAAAGGCTCTAAAAAAGACATGTTAGTGGGCGACGAAGTAGAAATGACAATTTCACTAAAAACCAATTAGTTACTTTTTCCAACAAAAAATCTAATTGTTTTTTCACTTTTATTTCCCAACTTATCTATAGCCTGAACGTTAACTTCATAAAGTTTGTTCTTCAAAAAAGTATTTAACTCTGAAACATCTAAAGAAGATCCACTTGAATAAGGAACAAGTTTACCTTTTCCAATAGAATATAAAATCTTGTCTGTACCTACCTTTTGATCTGTTGCTCCTAAATATAATCTAGTATAATTTGGATAAATATTTAAATTTTCCCCATTTTTATTTTTAGTTCCAGAAGGTTCGATACTGAAATTATGAAATATTTCTGGTGGGGTATTATCTACATGGCATTTACTTTTTCTATTGTCATGAACATTATTTACATTATCAATTGAATAAAAATTTATAACATGCTTTCCTTCGCCCTCAACAACAAAAGAACTGTAATCTTTCATTGCTTCACTATCGATTGAATATAAAGTGTTTTTAACTCCAGACTCACTATCTTTAGAATTTAAAATCACTTTGGTTTTATTAGAGATAAATAACTCTCCATTTTTGAAAAACTGTGGCGAACCATATTTTATCCAGGTTTGAGGTGGATTATTGTCTAAAAAAACAGTTTTGTAATAATTTTTTGATAGATTCTCAACATTATCAATTGCATCGTACTTAATGTTGTAAAGCCCTTGCTTATTAGGTAATTTAAAATTTCCTGAATATGTATTCCTTTCTTTACCATTTATTCTGTAATGAATATTTTTTACACCTGCTTTATTGTCATTTGAAGAAAGTTTAAATTCAGTTCTTTCACTTACGTAATTATATTTTCCAAGAAATAAATCACCAACAATTTCTAGTTTTGAAACTGGAGCAATTTTATCTAGATAAAAAGCAAATGTTTTAGCGCTTTCTAATTCACTATTTTTTACATTGTCATTTGACCAATATTTTAAAATATGATTTCCATCATTTAAATTTAATAACTTAATTTGAGTTCTGTAGTTTAAGTTATTAGACCCGTCAAAAGCATAAAAAGTGTTTTTAACACCAGATAAGTTGTCGAAAGATGATATTTTAAAAGAAGTTGTAGGAGACAATATAGTTTCTTGATAAACAATTCCAATTATAGAATGTTCTGTTGAAGGGGGAGTTAAATCAACAGTAAATTTCTTATTTCTTATTTTTTCAGAGTTACCAACATTATCTGACGAATAGTAGAATAAATCAATTTCTCCTTCATTGTCCATTTGTAAATTTGAGCTATATTCTTTAAATCCATCAGAACTGAAGGTGTAATATATATTTTCTAATCCAGATCCATAATCCTTTGCATTTAATTCCACAAAAAGACCTTTTCCAAAATAATTTTTTTTGGAGCTGTAACTAGGAGCATTTTTAAATAATGATTTTGTTTTTGGAGCTAAACCATCGGCATATATTTCGTACAAAATTTCTTGCTTTGGAGAAGCTAATTTTTTGGTTTTGTTATCTACTGCCCATTTACTTCTTATATAATTAATTCCTTCAGTATCTAAATACATAGGATTGGTATAATCTTTAGATAATTTACTGTTTAAAGTATGGTTTTCACCATTTGGTTCAACAGAAAATTTTAAATAAAGTGGTAATGATTTTTGAACATAAGTATTATCATTATTGATGTAAACTCTCTTTTGGTGATCTAACTTAGTTGTGGTCTGAGAAATAATCATTATAGGAAAAAGAAAGAAAATTGAAATGTAAATATTTTTCATTTTAAATAAATTATTTTTAATAAAACTATAGGATAAATATCATAAATTAAATTCATTTAGTAAGATACATTTATAAATTGAGTATATTTTAGGTGGGTAATTGTGAAATTACTAATAATTTATAAAGATAAAAGTATACCTTGCTATTATAGTTAACAATTAGAAGAAAATTTAGATTGAAGAGAATTCATTTTAGAGACCTATTAACTAAAGTAATTTTTAAACTATAAAAGCCCAAACTTTCTTATTTGATGAGTAATTAAGACTAAATATTGATTTCAACAACTAAATCAGCAACTATTACTAGAAATTGTAGCCAATTGAGAATTGAAAATTAGGTAATACTACTGATCCAACAGGACTATTTTTAATGTTTTCAATCTTCTCAATAGTAGCAGGTGTAGTAATATCAGGCCCAGTAATTTCTGGTCCAGACCCAAATAACAATCCAAAGTCTGCTCCAAAAACAATTCCTTTATTAGGACTTTGTCCAAAACCTATCCCTAAATAACCACTAGGTGGATTTTTGTACATAACCTTATAATCCCCACCCATTGTGCCATCATTTAACGAATGTTCGATATAACCTATCGCAAGACCAAAATTAATTCTAACCCAATCTTGCTTCTCAAAAGGTCTGTGGTGTACGAAAAATCCCATCCATGTACTTTCAGAAATCATTTCGAGCTCATTAAAATTTTCAATTTTTGGTGTAATCAAGGATTTGGATTCAGGAATTCCACCTACTGAGAGAATAAAAGCTGTTTTTTTTGTTTTGTTATAAGACGAACTAAGAGTTAATCCAAAAGGACTCAATGCAACTCTTACGCCATATTCAGCAAAATCATTTTCACTTTCTTGACAATAACTACTACTTGCAGTAGCTATTATCAAAGTTAATATCAAAATTTTCTTCATATTTATAATTTATTCCATTAAGCTAATAATTCTATTTGAAAATGTAAATAATAAAAGATAATAATTGTTGTTATTTTTAGAACAATATTTTTTTTACAGAGAAGGTTTTGCTTTTTTTAGATAAAAAAAATTTAAATGATTAATAACTAAACCAATGCTTTTAATGCATTTTCAATGTCTGTAATAAGGTCATTTGGATCTTCAAGACCAAAACTCAAGCGAATTGTACTTAAAGAAAGTCCCATATTCTCCTTTTCTATTGAATCCATTGAAGCATGGCTTCCTGTGAATGGTTGAGCAACCATAGATGTTACACATGCCATACCAGTTCCTGTACTAAAAAGTTGTAGTTTTTGAGAAAATATTGAATATTTTGAAACTAAATCTTTTCTAAAATCGAAAAACAATAGAGTTGCATAGTCCACCATTTGAATACCATCGATAACCGGATAGTAAACTTTGTCTATTTCATTTCTAGTCTCCAAGAAAGAAATAATCTTTTTAGTAGTTTTTCCCTGTTTTTCTAAACGAATATCAAGAGTGTGTAAACTTCGCCTTAGCAACCAAGCGCTATGTGGATCTAAATTAGCACCTGTGTAAAACCTCCTTGTTCTTATTAATTCATCAATTTTCAAATCATTTGTTAGAATAACCCCGCCCATGACATCACTATGACCGGATATATATTTAGTAGCACTGTGAAGTGAAATATCTGCACCAAGATTGCAAGGAGATTGATAAAGAGGACTAGCCCAAGTGTTATCGACTACTACAATGCAATTTGAATTTAATTTTTTATAGTGATTACTAACTCTATTAATATCAACCGTCTTTAAAAAAGGATTAGTAGGAGTCTCAAAAAATACTAAATCCGCAGAGTATTTCTCATCTAAAAAATCAGAACTTAAATCCTCAATAATTAAATTGCAATTATAATTTTCTGAAAACCATTCAAAATATTTAAATGTACAACCGTAAATAAGTTTGTTGATCACTATTGTTTGATTTGGTTTTAAAAGAGAAAGGACCAAATTTATTGCTGACATACCAGTAGTTGTAGCTATTCCAAATTTAGAACCTTCCATATGGCCAACAGCCTCTTCCAACTCCTGAACATTTGGGTTATTTTTTCGAGAATAGAAAAAATCTGATTGAGCTTCAAAAGCTGAATTTTGATAAATTGGTGTAGCAGCAGGATAAGCCTTAGAAACGTCTACCCTAGTGTGCAAAGATTTTGTTGTATTTTTCAATTTAATTTAGGTATTTATCTGATGCAGAAGATAGCTCTTTAACAGGGAAGTGAGCCCTGTCAAGAACTGGCAAGTAATCAATTTTATTATTTGTATCTACTTCAATTTTAATGTATTTCTCATTAGAGTCTGCTTTAGAAATGATAATTCTTTCAAGGCCATCTGTTATTTTAATGAATTCTATTTTTTTAGAAGGCATTCGATTTATTTTAACAATTGTCTCCTTATTATCACTACCAATTATAATATGAAGACTATTAATGCTAGTTTCCCAATTATGGCTATGAGATTGTTTTTTATAGAACTGAGTTGGTTTAAATTTCTCTGACTCCCCTAACAAAGGTTCCTTAATAGGAGATTGAGTATTACAATTTTGGCAACATCCATTTTCATTTATATTATTAACTTCAATAGATAAACCAAATCTTTTAACCAAAGTTTCGTTGCATGACTTGCATTTAGTGTTACTCACATCATCCGCATAAATATTACCTAAATAGCAATATTCAATTCCATGTTCCACAACAACATTTCTTAAAGCCAATAATGTCTCAATACTTGTTCTTTTTTTAGTATATCTAAAAGCAGGATGGTATGCAACAAGATGAAGTGGGATGTTTGGACCTAGATTGTCAATTATCCACTTTGCTGTCCTCGATGCATCTTCAACATTGTCGTTCATGTCAGTAACAATTAATTGACTAATTTCTAAATGGCAATCCGTTTTATTAATTTGTTTTATTCTTTCTAATACGGGCTCTAATCTGCCTTTGGTAAATTTTATATACATTTTAGGGTCCATTCCTTTTAATGATACACTAAAAATATCAATTACTTCAATTAACTCTGTCAATGGTGCTTCTTCAATATATAAAGCTGATTTATACAAAGTTTTAATTCCTTTTTTTTGAGCTAATCTAGATGTATCAACAACAAATTCTTGCCATACAACTGGGTCATTATAGGTCCATGAAATGATTTCAATATTATTTTTAATTGCCAATTCAACAACCTGCTCGGGTGTATAGAAAAAAGTATTTTTATCGTTCAGAAACTTAACTTGAGAAGTTTGCCAATTCTGACAATAGCTACAGGCCATCATACAGCCAATATTACCCATACTTAAAATACGAGCACCAGGGCGGAAATGATTTACAGCTTCAGTTTCAATATTTTCAATTGTTCCCTGAACTGAAACACCATAATTAAAAGTATGCATTTCATTTTTGACATTTCCTCTAACTTGACAAAAGCCTTTTTGACCTTCCTTCAAAGAACAATGTCTTGGACAGAGATCACAAGTAATCTTTTCACCATCTTTATGCCAGTAATTAGCTAATCTTGAAATTTCTCGCCAGTTTTTATCTTCTTTTTTTATCATAGTTGGATAATTTGGTTTTTTAGATCTTTTTCTGTAAAAGGAATAATTCCTATTTCAACAGCCTTGTGAAGCATTAACGTGTTGATATGAGAATGTGTTGAAGATTGATTTGTTACTTGCTTAGAAAAATCTTCAATAACATGATTAATAAATAATTTCTTCAAGGAGTCAAGTGGATTTTTAATCTTAGGTTTTTCAAATCGATTAACGTAAAATGTTTCTATTTTCGAATTAACCACTATTTGTGTTTTAGAATGGCACCTATTTGCATACCTCAGTGCTTCCCAAGGTTCTGTTGCAATTAATAAATCAACATCTCCTATTGGAATTTGACTAGAAATAATTTTAGAAGGTTTGTCAGTTATAATTCTAAGTTCACTATGAATAGAACCCATACGTTGTGCTCCACCTTTAAATGTAGCTCCTTCACATTTATATCCTTTCGATAATGCCATTTTTCGAATAATATTAGATAGTGTTAAAACACCTTGTCCTCCAATTCCACAAATAATGATATTTATAACAGATTTTATCATATCATATCATGTATTGAGATAGCGTCATTAGGACAGATTTCGTTACACAGTCCACAGCGAACACACCTATCTAAATCAATTTTTAATTCCTGCTTAGGGTGTTCTTCTAAATTTAATATAGCTGGACATGCAAGTTCTACGTAACATTTATTACAAGAACCACATTTTGAAGGATCTATTTCTGGATAAAGTACATTTCTTCTTGACTCAATAAAAGCATTTCCAGAACGAACACATGCTCCTTTCACCCAAAAAACACGAACTCCGTCTCTTGATAGTTCATCATTAAACTTCTCTATAAAATCCTTAGGATCATAAGAAGAAACGTCTATAACACGATTAACCCCGATGGAATTTAAAAACTGATGATGATCAAAGTTTTTTTCACTAGGTGATTCTTGATGGCCAGTCATAGCTATAGTTCCGTTATCAAAAACCATGTGAATAAGATTAATATTATTATGAACAGCACTTAATAAAGATAATGCACCAGCGTGGAAAAAACTTCCGTCACCACCAGTTGAAATAACTGGTTGGTCATCTAAAATTTGAGCCATTCCTTGAGATATGCCAATACCTGCATTCATACAAAGAAGCCAATCTGCTCTGAAAGGTGGAAGCGAAGAGCAACCTATATCCCCTCCTACAACACCGTCTAAATCTTTAAAAACTGTGTCAATGCTGTAAAATGATCCAGTATGAGGACAACCTTCACAAAAAGTTCCTAATCGTTCCGGGATTTCTGGAGTTTTGAGAGAAATATTACTATTGTCAATTGATAAATTAAATTTATTTATAAAAAATGTTTCAACTTGTATTCTTGATATTTCTCCATAAGTTGGGAAATTTGATTTACCATAAATTTTACAATTTATATCATTGAAACAGTGCATCTTAATTTGATTCTCAACAAAACCATCTTGATCTTCTATTACAATAATTTCATCTTTTTCTTTCGTGAATTTTAAAATATCTGTTTGGTTTATTGGATAAACTAAATCTAGATTTAATAAATGTATTTTATTTTGTAAGGTATAATTTTCAATAAGCTCATAAACAACAGAGTAACTTAAACCCCTTGTTATTATACCCGTTTTTGACTTTTGATTAAATTTATTTTTATTTACGGATTCGGTTTCACTTATTTTCTTGACTTTTTCAACTAAAATTCGATGGTTTTTTACAGCTCTCGCACCTACATTAATATATTTGTCTCGATCTTTTTCAAAATAGAATTTTTTATTTAATTTATTATTTTCAAGAGAAACTTTAATACTAGAATGATTGTAAGCTAAACGACCTGGAACAAATATCATTACAGGAATTTGATGGCGTTCAGATAGTTCAAATGCATCAATAGTATAATCATAACATTCTTGAACTGAGGTAGGTTCAAATAAAGGGAAATTAAATTGAGGAACAAACCAATGGACATCTTCTTCCCCTGTACTTGACACAGCACCTGGGTCAGTTCCAACAACAATTACCATTCCGCCTTTTACCCCGGTATATCCTATGTAATTAAAAGGGTCTGCAGCAATATTAAGTCCAACATGTTTCATTATTGTAAGACTTCTTGCTCCGCAATAACTAGCTCCCGCAGCAGACAATGCTGCAACATGTTCATTTAAAGAATTATTAAATTCAATTTTTTTATCGAAACGATTATTTATTTTCTTTAAATGTGGTTCTACTAAATTCACTGGAGACCCTGGGTAATGTGAAACAAAATTAACATTAGCGGCTGCAGCACCCCAAGAAATAGCTTCATTACTATTGATTACTATATTTTTGGAGAATATCATTTTATTATTCGTTTTGGGATTAGAGTTATTATCCATTGCATTAAAGTAAATTCACATATAACTCCAATTATAAATATTAATGCACTTACCCATCCAAATGTTTGAATCGGCTTAAAGCTACTTATCAAAAATAGCGTAAAGCATAAACTGAGAATAATTGCAGAAGATAGAATACTAAAAGATAATTCTTCCATATCTTCTTTTAGCCACAATTTTCTATATAAAATATGTACAGTATCATCGTCTAATAACCCTAAACAGATAACTGCTGTTAATGAAGTTATTATGTTAAGACTAATTCCAAAAACATAAAATAGTATTATGATGCATGCAATTGGAACTAAATTAGGTAACAAACTTAAAATTGAAGCTGAAATTGATCTGGTTAGAAGAAAAATCATAAAAAAAATAACTAAACCAGAGCTAGAAAGTGATTGAATTAAAGACTTTGAAACACTAGAATTAACCTCGTCCATTAAAATAGCTGAACTAGCACTAGAGATAATAATCCCTTCTGGAATTTTAGGAATGATTTTATTAAGCCGGGTTTTTGAAAATTCGACTACTTGGTTTCCGCTTGAAAAATGCAGTTCAATCCGATGGGTGTTAAGTTTTTCGTTGTAGAAAGGATTGTTTTCTCCAAGATTTCTAAAAAGATTAACTGGGATTCCAATTTTAGATTTAAAAAAATATTGATCAGTTGAAGAAATTAGACTTGTTACATCTGATTCAGATTTCAACTTCTTTACTAATTTTTTAATGAAATTATTTGTTGAATCATTGGATACTGAATTATCGCTCTTTATTAAAATATTTAAATTTATTGATGAATAAAAACTTTCTTTAAATTTTTCATGAATCTTTTTAATTTTAGAATTTTTTGGGAAAAAAATTTCTGTATCACTTTTTATAGCAATTTTTGGAATAACAAAACCAGAAATAATAAGAATTAAAAAACTCATATAAGAAAATGATTTTTTATTTCTTAGCAAAAAAGAAGAAATACTATTAACAACTTTATTATAAACTTTATCTGGACCAAGGAGGTAAAGTAAAAACGGTGCGATTAAAAATGTTATGAAAAACTCAAGCATTAAAGCAATAGACGTTATAATACCGAATTCTTGAATGTATTTAGACTCATTAAAACAATAAAAACTAAAAAAAGCTGCTGCAGTTGTAGTAGAAGAAAAAAATGATGGTATCAAATAATGAGAAATTACTTTCTTAATTCTATCATTTTTATTTTCAACGGCTTTAAATTTAACATAACCAGCCAGTAAATGGAGAGCATCTGAAAGAGAAAGAATTAATAAAATTGGAATAACTAAAATAGAAATCAAATTAATTTTTAAATCAAAAAAATAAAAAAGTGAAAATGATGCAGCTATAGGTAATAGAATAATAAATCCTGAGAAAAATAATGCGTTTATTGTACGGAAAGCTAATAGAATATAAGAGGAAAAAAAAAATACTATTAAAATAGTAAGCAATAATAGGTCCTTACGAATATAATCTTCAATTGAAGCTTCAATATGAGAAATACTGAATGGATTGATACTTTTAATTTCCTTATATTTTAAAATATCAAGTTTATCAAAATAGGAAGCATCAATCAAATTCTTAGATGCAAAAGAAACTACAAGTAGAAAAGATTTTTTATCTTTTGAAATAAGTTGTTCTATAACAGGAACATTACTAGCTTGATTCAAAAATGCGCTAAGACTGTTTTTTTTCACCTTCCAGTGTTGAGACATCTTCTTGTGAAATTCAAATGGAGAAATCAAAGAAACATCAGGAAAATCAGTTTTAATTTGATTTGAGATTTCATTAATTGACTCTTTAACTGCAGATAAATTATTTGATTTTGGATATACATGAAGATAAACTTTTGAATTATGCTTAAAAATCCGATCAACTTCTTTAAATTCTTCAAAATGTATATTATTTTCTATTTCAAATCCTGAAATATCACCAGAATATTTAGGAAATGGTGTAAATATAAAAGATGAAATGACAGCTAGAATAGATAAACTAAAAAAAGAAATTTTATTTGCAGTTAATACATTAGCAATTTTCATCATTTATTAGAATTTTTATAATCCGCAATAGTAATATTCTTAGCTAATTTTAATTTTTCTAAAATCTTTATTACAAAAAAACTAAAATCAAATTCCCTAGGTTTTGATTTAAGATTAAATGCAAAAGGATATTTATGATGATTATTGTGGAGGCTTTCTCCAAAAGAAAAAGGACTCAACCACGGCACATTGAAACTCTTGTCTAAAGTATTGTATCTTCTATATCCAAATTTTGAATTATGACAAAACGAGGCAATTAACATCCAATGAAAATTATAAGACATTAATCCAGCTAATAGAAATCCATAAACAACACCTCCCCATCCAAAAATATTATATAACAAAAAGTTATATACTAAAGTTGGAGCAATCAACATGAATCTTTTATCAAAAAAAACAATAAGTTTATTTTTAATTAAATCTGAACAATATTTTTTCTTTAATTCTATAACCAAACTTCTATCTCTAAGAATAATCCAACCAATATAAGACCATAGTCTACCGTGAAGTGGAGAATGAGGGTCGTTTTCATTATCTGAATTTGAATGATGATAACGATGGATAACAACCCAATCGATTGGACTTCCACTTAAACTGATTGTTCCCCCCAATAAAAATAATAAATGAATTAAAGGATGAAGATCTGCTGCTTTATGACTTAAAGTTCGGTGATAATACAAACTACTAGAAAGGCCAAACCAAATAAAATTAACAATCAATAATATTAAATATAACCATGAGAAATCAACAAAAAAAGTTAATAAAGGAGATGAAAAAAACACGATTAATACTAACGTTGGTATAATATTTATGGTATAATTTTTAAACATTTTTGAAGTTTACATTTTGATTTAATTTAAAATCTATAGATAAATTATTGATGGTTTGTGAAAGTGAATCTTGAAAAATTAATCCTGGACTAACAACACCATAAACTTTATTACCATTTTTAAATATCTTTTTAATTGCTAGAACTATTGACTTAGCAGTATTTAAATACATATCAGACGATGTTAAAATTGCATTAACTTCATCTTCAGTTCCAGTATTTACGCTTACTATTAGCCTACACTTTTGACTTTTTCTAATTTCTTTAACTGGACCAGTTTTTTTTCTATTTCTTAATTTGTCTAATGCTTTCAATGGATCTCCCAAAAGCTTTGGTTTTTCAGAAAGAAGTTTAGCTTCTGTATCATCTACAATTAGAAAGCTTTCTGCACTAACTGTATCGTAATTCCAATAAGCATAAGCAATTTCGGGAAGCGAATATGGAATAGCATATTGGTAAGAATTATTTTCTATTTCAACGAGAATTAAATCTTTTTTAATATTACTAATTGACCAAATTCCATTATAAATTTTTAAAGAATCTCTGAATTTTGATAATTTCATAGTCATTCTTGTTCCAGGTGAAATCATTCGCTGATTAAATTGATAAATTGTTTTTAAACTATTTATTATTACACCACTTTTTGAAATTTTCTGAAGAGCTAAGTCTGCAAAAAGACTTTCAAATGCGCAACCATGAATTATGGTAGCTTTAGCTTTTTGGGCAATTTGATTATACTTTTCATTTGAACTTTTAACAAATCCTATTTCTCCACAAATATCCAAATAGATTTTGCCGTTAATTGCTGATTCTGCTACTAATAATTCTGATTCTTCTGTAAAGGGGCCGGCACAATTTATAATCACATCATTTGAAAAAATAATTGATTTAACATCGTCTTGAACTCTTAAATCTATTACTGAATGGAATTTAATATAACTAAAAGTATTTTTTAATTTAATTAATTTCTCTTCATCTCTTCCATAAATAGAATAGTTAATTCTAGACTTTTGTAATTGCTCACAAATTAGAGAACCTGTATATCCGTATGCTCCAATGATGGCTATTTTCATCAAAAATTAAAATTTAAAATAATATTATCAGGGGGTGTAATAATTTTATAATTTGGAACAATTCTCCCAGCAGCAATAATATTCCCTCCACCTGTTTTAGATTTATGACCATAAGCTATTCCTAAAATTCTTTGATCTGAATCTATAATTCCCTTTGAAGAAGGAATTTTAATTGTTTTTTCGTCTAGTCTTATGTCACAATTTATTACAGCAAAACAAGAAGATTTATAACCAAATACAGAAAATTGATAAGGGCCATGAATTAAAAAAACTTCTTCATAAGTTAAAATACTATTGACATAATTACTATTTGAAATATGAGTTTTTTCACCAAGAACACAATTAATCACAGAAACATTATCAGCAATAACTGATCCTTTTTGAATATATGAAAACCTAACAATTGTATTGGCTCCAATTGAAACATTATCGTCAATTATAGAGCCTTCAATAATTGCAGTGGGATGGATTCTACAATTTTTACCCTTTTTATTTAATCTTTTTAGACCCCTGTAATACCATTTAGATTGCCGATTACCAATGCTATTTTGAAGAAATTTTGGAATCTTATTTTTAAGCTTATAAAAACGACTTAAATTCTGAGCAAGGTTAGCCATTAATAATTGAAAAGGAGAATCTATTGTTATTGCAAAAACATCACTCTGTGCCATATGAAATTCTCCACCTGCAATTAAAGACTCTGGTAAATACAATGGATCACTAAATACATTTTGAGGAATAACAAAATTACTAATAGTTGATGAATATGCTTTATTAAAACGAATTGGAATGATTCGTAGCTGTTTTAAATCTAAAGATGAAGGGAAAAGATACCTTTGATTAAATTTGTTTTGATCAAAAAAGAATTGTAGACTGTTAATTGTATTTTTAGCAGCTTCTAGGCAAATTTTAATCAAAAGATCGTTAAATAATATATTATTTTCAAAAATTAAATAATCCTCTTTTGGATCAATCTCATCGATAGAATTGATATTAGTAATTTCATATGAATTAATTTCAACTGCTTTTTTTTGCCAACTGTAAAGAGATTTTCCCAAAATAGGAACTTCCCCCATATTATCACCAAAAGAAAAAAGATGGGTTGTTGTTATGAGTCTGTAAATTTTCATGAAAGGGTTTCATTTTCCTTCATTTCCATTTTATAATGAACAAGTTTACATAACGAATGTGTTGAAAATAATTGAATTAATTGATGAATTGTAATTCCATATTCAAGTTTTTCAGAATCGATTTCAGTCATATGAATACGAAGAGCCTTTAAACCTTCTTCAGTAATTACACCATCAATTTCATATGGAATATCCCCTAATTCTTCTTTTGCTTTAAGTTCTATATCACTAATATTCAATTCTAAATCAAACAGTGTTTCTAACTCAAAAAGTATATCTACTAAATCTATAGAGTCAACTCCAAGTTCATCAAACAATGTGCTTTCTAACTTAATTTCGTTTTTATTTATCCCGGTTGAAGATTCGATTACTTCACAAACATCTATAAATATTTCATCTAAACTTTTCATCTTTTATTATATTAATCCCCCATCAATTGTTATGCATTCTCCAGTAATATAGGATGATGCTTGGTTCGATGCAAGAATAGTTGTCATTTTAGAAATCTCATTTGGATTTCCAGTTCTACAAAGTGAATTAAATTCTCCTACATTATTGCTTAAAACTTCTTTGATGTTTCCACTCATTTTTGTTTCAATAACACCTGGTCTTATACAATTAATTCTAACATTTTTCCGTCCTATTTCCATTGCTAAAGTTCTAGTAAATGTTTCAATTCCAGCTTTTGAAGAGGCATAAGAAACAATACCGCGACCTTTTGCAACAGAAGCTATTGAAGAAATATTTATAATACTTCCTGATTTTTGTCTGAACATTGATTTAAGAACAGCCTGAGTTAACATCATTGGGCTTTTTAAATTTAAATCAATCATATTTGAAATTTGGCTTTCAGATAGAAGTGCAAAAGGGTACTCTTTTGCATATCCAGCACAGTTAACTAAGGTATCAATTCGCTTAAATTCTTGTAAAATTTTCTTTATAACAATCTTTATTCCACCATAATCCATTAAATCACATTGGTAAGAAAATAAATTTGAAATTGAAATATTTCTATTTGATAAAACTTCTTTAAGTTGAGCCATTTTTGATTCACTTCTAATTAAGCAAATTACTTTAGCATCTTCATTTAAAAATTCTGCTACAATTTCGCCTCCTATACCTCCTGTTCCACCAGTTATTAGAACAATATTATTATTTAATTCCAAATTCATATCATCTCGTTTTTTAAAACTAATACTGTATTTACCCCCCCAAAAGAAAAGTTATTTGTCAAAGCAAATTCTATTGGACTTTTTAAATTTTCGCGAACAAGATTAAAATCTGAATTACACGGACTTAATAAATTTAGATTTGCTGGAATTGTATTGTTTTTCATTAATTCAAGTAGAAGGCAAACTTCTTGAATTCCAGCAGCTGCAATTGCATGACCGTGGCGATCTTTAGTAGACGAAATAGGGATAAATCTCGCTTTTTCGCCTAAGGCTTTTTCTATGCATTTAAGTTCTAAATGATCGTTATGCTTGGTGCCTGTACCATGAGCATTTATGTAATCTATCTGATCAATTTCAATACCAGAGTTTTCAACCGCATTTTTTATTGCTAAAGTAATTGAATTACCTTCAGGATCTGGTGCAGTAATTTTATAGGCATCTAAAGTGTTTCCATAACCCATAAATTCTGCAACTGGCTTTAGATTATGTTTTTCAACAAATTTTTCAGACGCCATTATAACAAACCCCGCACATTCTCCAGCTAAAGCTCCGTTTCTATTAACATCAAATGGTCTACAGTTTACAGCTTCTCTTGATTCTGGAATTACACCCAATTTCCCAAAAGATGACATAGCAACAAGGTTAACTAAAGAATCAGTCCCACCAGCAATTACAACATCAGCTTCATCATCATTAATAGCATCAGCAGCAAAAGCTAAAGCTTGAGTAGATGAAACACAAGCAGTTAATGTTGATCTTTGAAAAGCTCCAGCATTCATTTTTTGTGCTAAATAAAGAGAATGAATATCATATGGATTATTAACAATATTTAACCTAATGTCATTACTATTTATCTTAAATTCAAGTTCTATTAAAGGATCTAAGTTTTTAGATGCATAACTTATAATTTCTTCTTCATACAATTCTAAAGGAATTACATCAGCACCAACACCCATTATTACTCCAGTTCTTTCAGATTCAAATAATGAAAATAAATTTTCCATTCTTTTCTTTGCTTTTCCGTAACAAGCAACAGTTAATTCTAATTTTCTATCTGAAAAACAAGAATCCTTTAAAGATTGGGGTTCATCGTGGTAATATTTCTTTAGATCATATTTTATTTCTGCTGCTTTCTTAAATGGAATACCAGCAGTATCTACTCTATTAACAAAGCCTTCTGCACAAAAATTATTATCAATACTTGAAATTAAATTACTGGCACCTTCAGCAATTGGACTAAGTACTTCATAATCTATGATATAAACTTTCTTATTTAACATCTCTCTATACGAATTAATGACTCTCTTCCATATAAATCACGATCTATAATATCAACAACATCTAATCCAACTTGAATATCTTTAATTCCTTCAATTATTCCTAAAGGTATTGATGAAGCTCCTAAACTTCCATATTTTTTATACAATGAGAAAATATTAGAATGAATTTTTGATAAGTAAGAGAAATCTTTTTCGAAAGTTTCATCATCAATTGCACCTGAAAAAATTAATTTATCCGACTGGTTTTTATCAAGAAGTTGGCTCCAATTTCTTTCAACAGAATTTTGATAAATATTAGGTGCTATTTTACTATTATTCATATTTGTGATTTTACAAATTGGTCTTTTATTTTCAATGTTTTTTGAGCTGAAAAGTAAATTTGCTCCTGCAGAACTTTCTTTAAAAAAAGAACTATTCATAGCCGAACCAATCATTATTTGAGAATAAGTTCCAGAAGAGTTAGAAGCACATACCATTGCATTTTCTTGACCATTTAATAAATCTTTACAAGCTTTTTGAATTGCATAGTAAGCTCCTATCGATGTATTGCCATAAGTAGAATTATTTCCTTTGATTCCACCATACTGAGAAATAAAACTCATATTTGAGTTAGTTAATGTTTCTAAGGCAAGTAGAGGAGGGCTAGCTCTGAAAATTTTTTTTCTATTTAACTCACCCATTACTCCCTTTAAATCTTTATATACTCGTAGAACTCGACTCATGTGTTTTTGGAAATATTGAATAAAAGCTCCATTTGCAACATAAAGGGACATTTGTTCAATATCACTTTTAGAAAGATGTGAATCATATATAAGCTTTTGAATAGTAACAACTGACATTTTAACATCATCACGCATTACTTTTTCATCACTTCTTGATGGATAATAATTAGAATCTTTATCTAAACTGATAGTACCAGAAACAACTTTTTTGTTTTGATCCTGAGTAAGAATAATCTCATTAAACTCATCTGCAATAAAACTTGAATGACCTATAAGCTTAAATGTCATTTTTGAAATTTTCAGGTAAAATAGTATGGTAGTATTGTTGTCGTTTGCTTAAATAAGGATTAGATTTTGTATCATTGGCTGTACCTATAACGAATGAAAGTACTGCCTCACAAACTAACTTACCATCTACCACTGTCTTAACACGTGCAGAAGCTTTTCCTCTATCTACTGTCGTTAATTCTGCATCAATAAAACATTGATCACCTGGTTGAACAAATGTTCTAAATTTAGCTTTATGTATAATGCTTAAAACTGGGTAGACTGGACTAGTAGTGTTAAATTCTTTATAATAGCTGTGTTCAATTAAAATACCTGCTAACTGAGCCATTGATTCGTTAAGAAGTACACCAGGTGTTGTAGGGAATCCTGGAAAATGATCCTGGAAAATTTCATTATCAAGACTCCAACACTTTATTCCTTTTGCAGACTTGCCTGGTATTAATTCTTTAATTTTATCTAATAAAAAAAATCTCATAAAGCTTTAATAAATATAAATAACGTTGAATATTCAAGTATAAAAAACAATTAATAACAATAGAAATGAATATTCTAAATTTAATTTTAATATTTAAGTAATGTCAAAGAATTTAAGAAAAAATAATGATGGAAAAACAAATAAAAGGATGTTATAAGTTGCAATAAAAAAAAATAAATATCTGATAATGAGAATATTTTGATGAAAAAAAAGTACTTTAAGAAAAAATGGATTCAGCAGAATAAAAAATAAATTCAAATAAAAAATAACCATTGTTAAAAAAATAATTGTTGTTTTATAAGTAATGAAAACTCAAAAAAAAAAAGAAATATATTAGAACATTAAATAATTTTCTTTTGTTTTTTCATGTTGCAAAAAAAGAATGTCAAAAGCAAATTTTATAAGTTTAAAACTAGTTATTGGGTTATTTTCCCTAAACCCAAGAAATATGCGTTTTCCGTATTTCAAAAGAATAGCTGTAGTTTTTTTGATGATTCCTACATTTACCTTTCTATTTACAGTAAATAATTTTTTTCTGTTAATTGATAATTTATTGTTTTACAAATTCAAGAAAATAGAGATAAAAGAACCATTATTTATTGTCTCAATGCCAAGAACTGGTACAACTATGCTCTTACATCTTTTATCTTCATTTAAGGATGATTTTACAAGCTTTAAATTATGGGAATTATTATTTGCACCATCAATAAGCCAAAAATTGATATTTCTTGCAATAAATAAACTAGATAAAAAAATGAATTTAAAAATAAAAAAAATTGTTATTTATTTTTCAGATAAAGTTTATAAAAATATTTCTGCTATCCATAATACTGGTCTAGAAAAACCAGAAGAAGATGAGTTGATTTTAATTTGGAGTTTATCTTCTGGATACATTCAATATTTTTATCCTGACAGTCAGCTTTTTGATTATTTACTTCATTTTGATAATCAAATTCATAAGAAGAAAAAAAAAAGAATAATGAAAAGATATTTTAAGCTAATTCAAAGGCATAATTATGTCTTTAACAAAAATCAAAAGAAAAAATTTATTTCAAAAAACCCTTTTATGATGAGTAAAATAGACTCGTTGCATAATCAATTTCAGGATGCTAAAATTTTATCAATAAATAGATGTCCAAATATTATAATTAACTCAACAATAAACTTAAATGAATTAATTTTCAAATCAATTTCATCAGTAAATTTTAAACCGGAACTAAAAATGAAAACAAAAAATTTAATTGTAAAATGGTATTTAGAATCTCATATAAAATTTAATGCTGGTAAAGATATTGATCATCTATACTTAGATTTTGATAAAATTATAAAAAAAGATAAAAAGGAATTCATGAGATTATTTAGCTTTTTAAATTTAAAGGATGACTTTTTTAATAAAATAACAACTGAAAATTTAATTAAATTCAAATCTAGCCATCACAAAAATTATCAAATTAAAAAGCATATTGATATAAATGAAATTCCATTTATGAAAAAATATTATCAGAAAATTAATTAAAACTTGAAGATATATTTATGAGCTGTTTAGTTAATCGCTTTTTGTATCTTCTTTGGCGTTGATTTGCTTTAGATGAATCTGCTCTCCACCTTAGACGCTTATCTTTTACAATTTCATCTAAATCATCTGCAACCACTATATATTGTGCATCTTTTTCATAGGTTCTTCGAGGCATTTTAAATAATTTATTAAACCTTCGGCTTTCGTTTATCTTCTCTTGGACCACGCTTATAAATAATTAACCCATTTAAAAAATTTCTTAAAATCTGGTCCTGACAATCCATGTATTTTGGATGGTCTTCACTTCTAAAAAAAGCCCCCAATTCGCTTTTGGAAATTTTAAAGTCAACCAGAGACAACACCTTTACAATATCATCATCTCGCATCTTTAAAGCAACACGAAGTTTTTTTAAAATGTCGTTATTTGTTAAACCCATATTTATTATTTAAGAGAAAACCCATAAATTAATGCTAAAATCTACTTAGTTACTTCTACTTTATTAGATTTTTTCTTGATTAATATTTTTTTGAGTTTCATTAAAAAAATTGCATCGTAGAATAGCAGGTATCCGCCTTGTAAAATAAGAGAATTGCCATATCCTTTATTCATTGAATATTCTGAATTATTTTTTTGAGCATTATTTTTAAGTAAAAAACCTGTAACCATATATGCTAAATCTAGACCCATATTTATAATAATACTCTTTTCTGCTTTTTTCTTTTTGTCATATAAGGTTTTCATATCCCAAGGTTTCTTACTGTCTTTATTTACTATGATATGACCTAAACCAGCGATAACTACGTTCAATAAATTCCAACTGAAATTCATTTGATGAAAATGTTCATTGGTAGTTTCCGGACTAAAAAGATTATTAGTAGCTAAAGGACTATAAATAAGATTACCTACAGACCATCCTGAAAGAAGAGATAGAGATTGCTGTTGTTTTTTGTAAAATAAATCGTGAATACTTGTACTATCTTGTGATTTTAACGTTAACGGCAAATAGAAAACCGTTGTTAAGGCTACTAGAAACTTTATATATTTCATTTTAATTTTTTCTCCAATTTAATCTAATTCTGTAATTAATATTAGAACTGTTCAACAATAACTAATTAAAGCTTCTTTAAAATGAGCAAAAAAAAAGCCCATCAAAAATGACAGGCTCAATCAATGAAATTATTTTAAAGTAAGAATATTAATCTACTCTGACATTAATTGCATTCAACCCCTTTGGGCTTTCCTCAACATCATAACTTACTTTATCACCTTCGTGAATATCTTCAGATAATCCATTCTTGTGTACAAATACGTCTTTTCCACCATCTTCAGGTGTAATAAAACCAAATCCTTTGGCATTGTTGAAAAATTTAACTGTTCCGTTACTCATAATATATATTTTATAATAAAGCACAAAACTACTATTATTATCTATTTATAGAGAAAAAAGATCATTTTTTTAATTAATAACTCTATGTATGTAATTAAAATAAGAATTAATTGAAATTAAATAAAAGCTGTTTAACAGAGAAAAAAAACCTGTTATATTTAATAATATGAATTAAATTCTTGCTTGATACTTATGGAGTTTATAGTATCTCCCTTCTAAAGAAAGTAAATTATCATGGGTTCCTTTCTCTGCAATCTCTCCATTTTCAATAACCAATATTTGGTCTGCTTGTCTTATGGTACTTAACCTATGGGCAATAACAAAAGTTGTTCTCCCTTTCATTAACGTTTTTAAACTTTCCTGAATTAAAGACTCACTTTCGTTGTCGAGATTAGAAGTAGCTTCATCTAAAATAAGTATTCTTGGATTAGCAATAATCGCACGAGCAATAGTTATTCTTTGACGTTGACCCCCAGAAAGTTTCACCCCTCTTTCCCCTATTAGAGTATTTATTCCGTCTTCAAACCTATCTGTAAATTCATGAACATTAGCCGCTCTTACCGCATCTTGTAATTGTATATCACTTGCCTTAGGATTTGGAAAAAGAATATTGTCTTTGATGGTACCTTCAAATAAAAAATCGTCTTGAAGAACTACCCCCAATTTCTTTCTGTAACTCGATAACTTGATTTTAGATAAATCAATTCCATCAACAGTTATTTTTCCAGAGTTGGGATTTAAAAAAGAAGCTGTTAACCCTGCAATAGTAGACTTCCCCGAACCAGAAGTTCCAACAAGAGCAGTCATCGACCCTTTTTTGGCTTCAAAAGAAATATTGTGGATGACTTCAGAATCTTCTAAATAAGAGAAAGAAACGTCTTTAAAAACAACATCTCCACTAATAGAATCCAGCTCTATATTTCTTACACTTTCATCTTCCTCAGGACTCATGGACATTATTTCTTCTGTTCTATCCAAACCTGCAAATGCTTCTGTAAATTGACTTCCAATATTGCCTATTTGAATAATTGGTGCTACTAAAAATGCAATCATTGCAGTGTAAGAAATAAATTCTCCATTATTTAAACCTAAATAGCTTCCAATGCCCATAACTCCAGCACTTGCCAAGCCAATCATAAGAACTCCAGAGCTAGCCATTAAAGCTTGAGCAGTCATGCTTTTTTTAACCAGTTGGAAAATTTCATCTACTCCTCTAGAGAAAATAGTTAACTCCTGTTCTTCAGCACCAAAACCTTTAATAACCCTTATTCCATTTAAAGACTCTGTCAAACGACCAGAAACTTCTGCACTTTTCTTACCTCTTTCTCTAAAAATTGGTCGTATATAACCAAATGCTTTTAGAGCGATTATAGCAAAAAGAGCCATTGGCAATAGGACAAAAATCGTAAGTTTAAAACTAATGGTGATTAAATATGTAAAAGCTGCTAATGATGCCATTATGCCACCGATAAGCTGGACAAAACCTGTTCCAACTAAATTTCTCACCCCTTCTACATCTGTCATTATTCTAGAAACAAGTGCTCCAGACTTATTGTTGTCAAAATAATTAATTGGTAGAGTAAGTACTTTCTTTTGAACTTTAGTTCTCAGTTCTGCAATAAGATGCTGTGCCTCCACTCCAATAAACCTAGTAAGAAGATAAGAAGTTAAAGAATTAACCAATATTGAGAAAATTACAATTCCCACAATTTGAAGAGTCAATTCCATATCTTTCCCTAGAGCGTCGTTTACAAAAGTTTTCATTATAATTGGTGTAACGAGCCCAGAAGCTTTGCTAATTACTATTAAAAAAAGACCAATAAATAATAATTTTTTTCTAGGCCAGATAATATTTTTAAATGCTTGTCCAAAAGTTACTTTACTTTTACTCATATTAATTTTTGATTGTTGTTCAAATGTATTATTAAAAGTGTTCCATTAATTTGATGTTTGAAAATTAAATATTAAAAAAAAAATAATTATTCAATGCGCGCATTGAGTGTTTTTGTATATTTCTTTTAAACTTTATAAAAAATGAATAAAATTCTATTTATTATTCTAGCAATTATTCAAATTTCCATTACCAGTCAAGATTTTAACGGATTTGCTCTATACAATAGGCAAAATCAAAATACTGCTTATTTAATTGATAAAGATGGAAGTATTGCCAAAACTTGGAATTGTAATGTTGCTTGTAATTATACAGTTCTTTTAAAAGAAAATGGAAATATTGTAAGAGGAGGAAAATACGCTTCCAATCAACTCAACGGAGCTGCTATTGGTGGTGTGGTTCAAGAAATAGATCCTTCTGGAAATGTAGTATGGGAGTTTATTTATTCTAATTCTAACCATTGTTCTCATCATGACATATGCTTGGTTGGCGATAATGTAATGTTAATTGCCTGGGAAGTAAAGACAGTAAGCGAATTAACACAAGCTGGATACAACGGGGCCACAACTTCAAAATGGCCAACTCACTTTGTAGAAATTGCTCAAAACGGAATTGGTGGACAAATAGTGTGGGAATGGCATATTTGGGATCATCTTATTCAAGACCACGATTCAAGCAAAGACAATTTTGGAGTAATTTCTAACCATCCTGAACTTATAGATATTAACATGATTTCCGCTACTGGAGGTGGTCCACCAGGAATGAATAGCGGGGATTGGTTTCATATAAACGGAATAGACTACAATGCAGATTTAGACCAAATTGCATTTTCATCTAGACATGCAAGTGAAATATATATAATTGACCATAGCACAACCACTAGCGAAGCGGCAACTCACTTTGGAGGAAACTCAGGAAAAGGAGGTGACATTTTATACAGGTGGGGCAACCCTTCCAATTATGGGCTTTCAGGAAATCAAATAATTCCAAATGCAGTACACGACATAAGGTGGATTGAAGACGATGGAAGACCATACGGAGGATATCTTCAAATATTTAATAATAAAGGAATTAACAATACCCAATCTACTGTGGATGTTTTTCTAGCCCCGTTAGATTCTAATAATGGAAATAATTATTTTAGAACTTCTGGACAAGCATTTGGACCTGCATCCTACGATTCTAGATATGTTTGTCAGTATTCTGCTCCAGGACAGTCTGCAGCCGATAGAATGTCTAATGGAAATATCTTTGTGAATACATCAGGTGGTCAAGGAGGAGCAGGAATAATGTATGAAGTAGACCAAAACGATAATATTGTTTGGCAATATAATGGTGGAGGACCTGCAAAAGCATTTAGATACGAATGTGAACATCCTGGAATAATTTCACTTCTTAACAACCCATGTAGTGTTGGAATAGAAAATACAGAAGATTCGAAGTTCTCTATTTACCCCAACCCTTCCAAAGGGGTATTCAATTTTGATGGTTTAAGTAAATCAGCTAGCATTAATATTTTTAATGTCTATGGGAAATTATTACCTATTAAAATTAGTAATACAGAACTTGATCTTTTTAACCAGCCTAATGGAATTTATTTGGTTAAGATTCAAGATTCCAATGGAGTTTTCTCCACCAAAAAAGTAATTCTTGATAAAAATGAATTTTAGGCTTTTTATTTCATTATGTAGTTTTTTATTTATCAATAATTTATTTTGTCAGAGCTTTTATAAAACTGATTCTCTAAGAGAGATTAAATTTTATTTTGACCAGCCTAATTGGAAAAACCTTCTAGATAGTCTGTACGTTTTAGGTGACCAGCAGAGAATATTAGCCACTATTAAAATTGATGGAAATCAATACGATAGTGTTGGAATTAGATACAAAGGATATAGTTCGGTAAACATTACACAAATTAAAAATCCATTCAATGTAAAATTGGATTATATAATTGATGACCAAGAGTTTCAAGGATTTAACAAAATAAAGCTTAGTAATTGCATTCATGACCCTTCATTTATAAGAGAAGCACTTTCTTACCAAATAGCAAGAAAATACATGCCTTCTTCTGAAGCTAATTTTGTCAATTTATATATTAACGATACGCTTTGGGGACTCTATTCCAACGTAGAATCCGTAAATAAAGATTTTCTTTTTAAGCATTACCAATCTAGGAATAATTCATTTTTCAAATGCAACCCTTCTAGTTTGAATCTATTTGGAGAAAATTCTAATTTAAGCTTGTCGCCAGGAAACGATTCTTTGAATTACAGAAATTTTTATACGATTAAATCCGATTTTGGATGGAGTGACTTGTATTTCTTAATTGATACGCTTAATAATTTTAAAAGCTCTATAAATCAGGTTTTAAATGTAGATAGAACTTTGTGGATGCATGCTTTAAATTACAGCATAGTAAATTTAGACAGCTATATTGGTTATGCTCAAAACTATTATTTATACAAAGACAATGCTGGAAGATTCAATCCAATACTATGGGATTTAAATATGTCTTTTGGAAGTTTTAGATTAACTGATGCATCTAGCTTTTTTTCTGGATTTAGCATACAACAAGCTAAGACATTAGATCCCTTAAGTCACCTTTATGATGTTTCTGTATTCCCAAGACCGCTAATGAGAAATATTTTTGAAGATAATAGATATAAAAAAATGTACATAGCACATTTAAAAACAATTATGGAGGAAAACTTTGGCAATTTAAGTTATTTAGATAGTGCAAATAAAATGTATAATACCATAGATCAAAGTGTTTTTTTAGATTCTAATAAATTTTATAGCTATCTCCATTTTCAAAACAACCTAGATTCTACAGTCAATAATATTATTAACTATCCTGGAATAAGTGATTTAATGAATAATAGATTTAACTATTTAAACAATTATTCTGGTTATACCCATAATTTAGCCATAGACTCAGTGAGAGAATCTTCCGGTAGTTTATCCATTGGAGACGATTTATGGATAACTGCAAAAGTAGAAGACGCCAATGAAGTAATATTATTTTTCAGGTCTTCAAACTATGGTATTTTTCAGGAAATTACAATGTTAGACGATGGCAATAACAACGACGGGATATCTGGGGACTCAATATACGGTGCTAAAATCAGCAATATTGGAAATCAAACACAGTATTATGTATATGCAGAAAATGATAGTTCAGCTCTATTCTCTCCCAAAAGAGCTGCTTATGAGTTTTATCAATATGTTTTGTCTCTTAATAGCGGAGAAATAGCAATAAATGAATTATTAGCAATAAATGACAATATAGTACAAAGTGAATATGGAGAATTTGCAGATTGGATAGAATTATATAACAATACCAATGCTACCATTGCTACCAACGATTTATTTATAACTGACGACAGTAATAATTTACAAAAGTGGAAACTCCCAAATTCCAGTCTCCCACCTAATGGATATCTTGTTTTATGGGCAGATGAAAGAAGTAATCAAGGAGGATTACATACTAATTTTAGACTTTCTAATAATGGAGAACAAATTGTTCTTTCTAATTCTCTGGGACAAATTATTGATTCTATTACCTTTCCAACCCAATCCACCAATGTTTCCTATGCAAGAATTCCAAACGGAAATGGTCCTTTTGTGTACAACACTCCTTCTTTTAATTACAATAACGATTTTGCAAGCATTGGTCAAACTAATCAATTACAATTCAAATGCTATCCAAATCCTTTCCAAAGTCAGTTAAACATCTATTTAGATAATAAGAATAAAACAAATGTTTTTATTTACGACATTCATGGCAAAATAATAAAGGAGAAAATAATAGAATCTAGAAAAAATGAAATTGTCTTCAATACCTCTATCTTAAAAAATGGAATGTATTTAGTTCTTTTAAAGAATTCTCAAAATATTTCCATTCAAAAAATTATTAAAAATTAAAATGAAAAATTTAACTTTTTTACTAGTAATATTCTCGTTTTTAAATTCTTTAGGACAAACTTTTACCAATTATACAACTGCCGATGGATTAGTTGACAACAATGTACTTTGTGCAACTAGCCAAGGGAATGGAGTTATGTGGTTTGGAACTCAAAACGGTATATCCAAATTTGATGGGTTTAACTGGACCAATATTACAACCATCACCGATACAGCATTAATAAGCAACACCATAACAGCAATTAAAACAATGTCTAACGGAGATTTATGGGTTGGAACAGATTTTGGTGTTTGCAAATATTCTAATTCTACATGGACTAGTTATACTACAACGGATGGTCTAGGAGATAACAGAGTAAAATATATTACAGAGTCTTCAGACGGCAGAATTTGGATTGGAGAATACGATGGATTGTCCATTTTTGACGGAGTTAACTTCACGACTTATAATATGTCAGACGGCATACCATTTGGTGGAATTCAACATATATCTTTTGACAATAACCAAGACGCATGGTTGGGTTCTGGTTTTGGTGGGTTAATAAAATTTGATGGGAATGATTTTACTGTTTATAATTCTAATGATGGGCTACTAAACAATATTGTAAACTCAATAGCTATTGACAATCAAAATAAAAAGTGGGTTGGAACTTCTTCTGGACTTTCTGTATTTAACAATCAAAATATTTTACATAATAACTATAC
>Ga0206677_10000662_pt1 | contig 32787 bp, 31 predicted proteins | sample M130m12015metaG_FD_155475 | JGI IMG/M metagenome (GOLD analysis project Ga0206677, IMG submission 155475) | Ammonia-oxidizing marine archaeal communities from Monterey Bay, California, United States - M1 30m 12015 | ecosystem: Environmental > Aquatic > Marine > Intertidal zone | place: USA...
AATTGGGTGCACTCGCGCGCCACCGTGCAGATCTCATCCATATGAGTGAAATCAAGCTCAGGGTCGACGCCCTGGCTGTACAGATTCATCGCCATCGTAAGAATATCCATGTTGCCGGTGCGCTCACCATTGCCAAGCAACGTGCCCTCTACCCGATCAGCGCCGGCCATCAGGCCCAATTCAGAAGCGGCGACCGCGCACCCTCGATCGTTATGCGTATGTAACGACAAAATTAACGATTCACGGTGACGCACATGGTCACTGAACCACTCTATTTGATCGGCATAGATATTGGGTGTGCTCATCTCGACGGTTGCGGGTAGATTGATGATCACCGGGTTTTCAGGCGTAGGAGACAGTACCGCGTTCACCGCGTCACACACCGTCACGGCAAAATCCAACTCGGTCCCAGTAAAGCTTTCCGGACTGTATTCAAAGACCCATTCGGTCTCGGGTTGAGCTTCAGCAGCGGCCTTCACCAACTGTGCGCCAGTCACAGCAATCTCAGTAATACCGGCTCGATCGAGGCCGAATACGTATTCACGTTGTACTGTGGAGGTGCTGTTGTAAAAGTGGACAACCGCCCGGCGCGCGCCTGCTAACGCCGCAAAGGTCTTGGTAATCAGGTCGGGGCGGGCTTGGGTCAGCACCTGCACTGTAACGTCCCCTGGAATCCGGTCCTCCTCGATCAATTTGCGCAAAAAGGCAAAGTCATGGCTAGACGCCGAGGGAAAGCCCACTTCGATCTCTTTAAAACCAATGGAGATCAACAGTTCCCACAAACGAAGTTTCTGTGCCGCGTTCATGGGCTCAACCAAAGCCTGGTTGCCATCACGCAGATCGACTGAACACCAAGAAGGCGCCTGCGTAATCCGCTGATCCGGCCAGCGGCGATCGGGCTTGGCAATCGGCTCAAAGGCGCGGTACTTACGGTGGTCAAAGCGCGGGATACTCACGATGGTCTTCCTAAAGGGATCAGAGAATGCGGTAGTCTATCCAGATTGCGTGAGAGATAATCACTTTAATTCGCGTTAATACCCATATCAGTAGTGATATTCGCCCTTTTTATTGATTATAATGATTTAAATCACTACTTATGGGCAATTTATGGGTGTAGATAATTTGGGGCTCGACCGCGTTGATCGTAAGATTCTACACGTCCTGCAACGTGACGCTGGGCTAAGCAATCTCGAGCTTGCCGAGCGTGTTGGCCTATCGCCCACGCCCTGCGCTCGACGGGTGAAACGCCTTTGGACAGAGGGCGTTATGACTCACCAAGTCGCGATGGTGGACCCCAAAAAACTGGGTCTCCATCTCACTGCGCACGTGAGCGTCACCATGGACCGACATACGCCGGATCGCTTCGAGGTTTTTGAAAAGACGATCGCAGATGTACCCGAAGTGGTCGACTGCTGCGTCGTAACAGGCCAGAGCGCTGATTACCTACTGAAAGCGCTGGTCAGAGATATGGCCCACTATGAACAGTTTTTGCTCGGCACGTTAACGCGTATCGCTGGGGTCAGTGCAGTGCACTCAAGCTTCGAATTACGGCGCGTGCTGTCCCGCACTGCGGTGAGTGTTTGACACGCTGATTACCGAGCGGCTAACTCTTTTTCAACCAGATATTGTGCAATTTCCAACATATTGGTTTGGCTACCGGCAGACCGTGTCTCAATCAGGTATTTCCCCGCCACCATTAAAGAAGGCGTTCCCGATATTTTTGCGGATTTTGCGCGCGCGTCGGCTTGTCGAACTTGGGAATCCACACCAAATGAATCAAACGCCTTATCGAATTGAGCAGGTTCAATACCACTGTCCTCGAACAAATCGCGCAGCGCGAGTCGGGAGGTAAGACGCTCACGCTTCACATGCATGGCATCAAAGATAATTGGGTGCACGGTTTCCTTCACACCCAGCACCTCGGCTATGTAATACGCCTTGGCATGCATTTTCATGCCGTCATTCCAGACCGCTGGTGAGGGTTGCACCACTGCACCCTCCGGTAGTTGCTTACCCCACGCCGTGAGCATGGGCTCAAAGGTGTAGCAGTGCCCACAGCCGTACCAAAAGAACTCAGTCACCACCACGTCTTGTGAACGACCGGTGGCAACGGGGGGTGTGAGCGTCTGGTAATGCTGGCCCTCGACCCAGCGCTCTTCCGCTAACCCTCTGCCACTCAACGTGATCAGAGCAATAAACACAGCGCAAGCCAGCCAAAAAACGGGTCGAGTGGTGATGTTGATCATAGAGATCCCTCCCTGGAACCGGTGCCTAATGTCACCCGTCGATACTATCTCTTAGCCGTGAATCAGCTATGGGTTAGGTTGCAATCCAGCAATGTAGCTCGCAACCGCTTCGATTTCCATATCGCTCATCCGAAACGCAGTGGTCCGCATGATCTTTGCGTCGCCACCATTGGTGCGCCCGGCTGGGTCTTCATAACCCTTTCTAAACATCTTAAGCTGCGACGCAATGTACTCCGCATGCTGCCCGCCTAAGGAGGGGTAACCCGCTAAGCTGTTGCCGTTGCCAGTGGGGCTATGACAACCCGAACAGGCGGGCACCTGCCTGTCGGCAATGCCGGCTAAATACACTTTTTTACCCAACGCCACTTTGTCGGGATCACTCATACCGCCCGATCGCGGTTGTGCGTCGTAAAAAGCAGCGATATCCGACAAGTCCTCATCGGACATGTTGTCGACCTGCCCCGCCATCAGTGCGACCGGGCGACGACCATCGCGAATATCTTGCATCTGCTTAAGCAAATATTTATGGCCAAGACCCGCTAACTTAGGGAACGCGGGTACGGCACTGTTGCCATCGACCCCGTGGCACGCGACACACGTAGCGGCCTTAACCTGGCCCGCTTCGGCATCCCCACTACTAGCGTTTACCGCGGCACCACTGCTAAGCAATGCGATCAACAACATACCTTGGGTTTTGTGCGCCAAGCGCTGAAACATAGTCATTATCGTTCGCCAGTATTATTGTGCGGTGGACATGTAGGTGATGAGTGCCGCGTAGTCTTCGTCGCTGCAGCTATTGCAGAGCCCGCCAGGCGGCATCGCACCCAAGCCATTACGAACTGACGCGACTAGCGCGTCCATCCCTTTTTCCATGCGCGGCGCCCAGGCGGCCGCATTGCCGGTGGCCGGCGCTCCTGCCACACCCACAGCATGACAAGCACCGCATGAGGCGGCGTATTGTGCTGGTGGGTCACCAGCGAACACCGTCGGCGCGACAATCAGCGCAGCGGCAGCGGCCAGGCGCAGTGTAGCGCGAGTAAATGCGATTGTTTTCATGATCAAACCCTCTGAAAGCTTTTTCTTTGTCGTGATTCAAATACGGTTGCGCACTGCCTGCGGGTCACTGTCCCTCGTCTCGAACGGCCACCACGCTGCCCATCGCCATCATAAACTGACTTCATGCAGCAATTTACACTTTTAAGGTGCGCCACTATTAAGACAGCGTGGCATTATAGACGTTCCGTGTCGTGGCACAAATCGCAAAATGACCGAGTCAACACCGTCGCCCACCAAACTCAATTTTCGTGATGCGACCTTTCTCCAGAGTGCCAGCGCTATTGAAAATGCACCGGCAGATAGCGGCTGGGAGGTGGCTTTTGCAGGCCGATCTAACTCTGGAAAATCGAGTGCAATCAATACGTTAACAGAGCAGACAAAGCTGGCGCGCACCTCCCGAACGCCAGGACGCACGCAATTAATCAACTTTTTTTCACTGACCGATCACCAACGGATAGTCGATCTGCCCGGCTATGGCTTTGCTAAAGTGCCCCTCGCGGTTAAAAAGAAGTGGAACCAGCAGCTAGAACGTTACCTGCAACACCGACAAAGCCTTCGAGGACTGATCATGCTGATGGATGTTCGTCATCCACTGACCGAGCCAGACCAACAAATGCTGGGCTGGGCCATCTCCGCGACGATGCCGGTCCATATTTTGTTAACCAAGGCCGACAAACTCAAACGGGGGCCCGCTCAAAACACCCTACTGTCTGTTCAAAGTCGGCTCCGAGAGCACGAAGAGCTGGTCCAAGTACAGTTGTTTTCATCACTTAAGCGGCAGGGGGTAGACGTGCTCGGCAAGCAGATTAATCGATGGTTGACCGATGACTCTGTTTTAGCCGATGAGGTCAAATCACCATCCGAGGCGTCTTAGCACCAACGATTAATGAGCCTCATCCCAATTGTCGCCGGTACCAACCTCCACCACCAGCGGGACATCAAGCCAGCCGATATCTGACATCAGTGCGGCGACCTTCTCGCTCAGGCCAGCGACCGCATCGTCAGCCACTTCGAATACCAGTTCATCGTGGACTTGCATCATTAACCGCGCATCCACCCCCGAAGAATGAATCCACGCATCAACGGCCAGCATGGCCAATTTAATCAGATCCGCAGCAGTCCCTTGCATCGGTGCATTGATGGCGGTGCGCTCAGCTGCCTGTTGCCGCTGTCGATTACGCGCATTGATCTCAGGCAGGTATAAACGCCTTCCCTTGAGCGTTTCAACGTAACCCTTCTCATGTGCGAGGGCACGCGTTCGCGCCATATAGTCAGCGACACCAGGATAACGGGCAAAATACACATCGATATATTGCTGCGCCTCGTGTCGCCCGATACCCAGCTGCTTTGCGAGTCCAAAGGCAGACATTCCGTAAATCAAACCAAAATTAATCGCTTTGGCCTTGCGTCGTTGGTCTACCGATACTTGTTCAATATCAACGGCGAAGACTTCAGCTGCGGTAGCACTGTGAACATCGAGGCCCTCAGCAAACGCAGCCAGAAGACCAGGATCCTGAGAGAGGTGCGCCATGATACGCAGCTCAATTTGCGAGTAATCCGCCGCGACAATTTTACAGCCCGGGGCAGCAATAAACGCTTGTCTAATGCGCCTGCCTTCTTCTGTGCGAATCGGAATATTTTGCAGATTAGGATCTGAAGACGATAACCGACCAGTAGCGGTGACCGCCTGATGGTAAGAGGTATGTACCCGCCCGGTTTTAGGGTCAATCATTCCGGGGAGCTTATCGGTGTAAGTCGACTTAAGCTTGCTGAGGCTTCGATATTCCATCAATACAGCGGGCAGCGGGTAGTCCAAAGCCAACTCTGCCAGCACCTCTTCCGCGGTCGAGGGTGCGCCTTTAGGCGTTTTCTTTAGCACGGGTAGCTCAAGCTTATTGAAAAGTATCTCGCCAAGCTGCTTGGGTGAGCCGAGGTTAAAGGGACCGCCCGCGAGCTCGTGAGCCTTGGCCTCAAGCGCCAGCATTCGCTGACCCAGCTCAGTACTTTGTGCCGCCAACTGGTCGCGAGACACCAATGTACCGTTTCGTTCAATACGTGACAGCACGGGCACTAGCGGCACCTCCAGCTCTCGGTACAACTGCTGAAGAGAAGGCTCCACCTCTAATCGAGCAGATAACACCGCATGTAACCGCAAGGTCACCTCGGCATCCTCCGCCGCATAGGGCGCTGCTTGCTCGACCGGCACTTGGTTGAAGGTAATCTGCTTAGCCCCTTTACCCGCGATGTCCTCGAAGTGAATAGTGCGCTGCCCCAAATATTTCAGCGCCAGCGTGTCTAAGTCATGGCGACTTCCGGTGGCGTCAAGCACGTAGGACTCAAGCATCGTATCCTCACGAATACCCCGAAGTGTAATGCCGTGGTTCATCAGGACATTGGCATCGTATTTCAGATGCTGGCCCAGCTTTCCTTTTGACTCATCCTCTAATATCGGTTTCAACTGAGCCAGCACCTCATCACGACTCAGCTGCTCTGGTGCGCCGGGGTAGTCATGCGCAAGCGGGACGTATGCGGCCGTACCCGCCTCCACCGCAAAGGAAACGCCCACGATTTCTGCAACCATATAGTTCAGGCTGGTCGTTTCGGTATCAAAGGCGAAAAAATCAGCGGCGGAGAGCCTGTTGAGCCAATCGTCCAAAGTAGCCGAGTCCAGAATGGTAACGACGTTAAGGGGGGCGACCTGTGGTGGCGTATCCTCTAATCGCGTGTCTTCTGCCGTTTCATTGGAGGCGGCTTCCACCATGGCGCCAAGGTCATTATCGAGTAACGCCTCCAGCCAATTTTTAAACTCAAGATCGCGAAACAAGGCAATTAGCGCCTGGTTATCGGGCAAGGTCGAATTCAATGCACCCACTTCCAAGCCCAGCTCACAGTCTGTTTTGATCGTCGCCAATTCGTAACTCAGCACTGCATCGGCTTGGGCGAGCTCCAGCTTACCCGCGAGACTCTTAGCGCCACGAATCGGCAAGGCTGCAACCGCATCCAGCTGTTGATAGATCGCAGTCATGCCACCCAGGTGCTGTAATAACGCAGTTGCCGTCTTCTCACCGACACCCGCCACCCCGGGAATGTTATCGACTTTGTCCCCCATTAAGGCCAGCAAATCGATAATCAGCTCTGGCGGCACGCCAAACTTATCGACGACGCCGGTACTGTCCATCGCGGTATTGTTCATGGTGTTAATCAGCGTGACCTTATCGTTGACCAACTGCGCCATATCTTTATCACCGGTCGAAATGACCACCTCACGACCACTGCTCGCCGCCTCAACAGACAGCGTCCCAATCACGTCGTCTGCCTCAACTCCCCCTATGCAGATCAAGGGCAGGCCCATCGCCTTAATGGCGGCGTGAATCGGTTCAATCTGCTCACGCAGCTCGTCTGGCATGGGCGGCCGGTTGGCCTTGTAATCGGCATACATCTCGTGACGAAAGGTAGGTCCTTTGGCATCAAAGATCACCACGACCTGATCGCCATCGTAATCAGCTACCAACTTGCGGATCATTCCGATCACGCCCTTCGCAGCACCGGTATTCAGGCCCTTTGAATTGGTCAGTGGGGGTAACGCATGGTAAGCGCGGAACAGATAAGAAGAGCCATCCACCAGAATAAGGCGATTTGACATAATGTTAATGGTCCCAGAGATACTGAGCGGATCGTAATGTTACCCGCATTTTGGGTATGTCGAGCGGCGCACGAAAAAAGCCATGGTAATCCCCTCTAGGATTCATCAGCGCCACGTTAGCACTATGCTCCATTTGGTAACTGCCGTCGTTGGCAGTGACCTTGCGAAAAGGGGCGTTTAAGCGCTGAGTCACACTTAAAATTGATTCAAAAGCGCCCGTCACACCAAGGAAATCGGGATGGAAGTACGGCACATATTGCGATAACCGCTCTGGGGTATCTCGAGCGGGATCCACCGACAGCATCGCCACAACGGTCTCATCAGCCTCGGTGCCTTGCAGCTGCTGTTTCAATTCGGCCAAATCAGAGAGTGTGGTCGGGCAAATATCAGGGCAATGCGTGAAACCAAAAAACAACAAGGTCCAATGGCCTTTGAGACGGTCGGCGGTAAAAGGTGCGCCGGTATGATCGATCAATGAAAAACTGCCCACTTCACGGGGGGTATCGAATAAAAATAATCCATTGATGCGGCTTTCAGCTAGGCTCATCACGCGCGGCTCGCCCACGCGATGGACAAAACTCGCCACCACAACGGCCATAAACACCAGTACGCCAAAAATCGTCCAGCGAACCCCTCGTCGATCCGATCCAGTCACCCATCACTCCTTTCTTTTCAGCTTCAGTTGGGCACCCCTACATGGGACTCCCGCAGACACAAGCGGATAACAGAACCCGTATTAGCTACCCGAGTTCTTCAATAAAAATCGGAGATCACTAATCACATCTTTGTAGTAGAGATCATTTGCCACCCGCATCATGATCCAACCGGCCGGATCAACAACATACCAATGACCGCCACCACCCAGCGTCGTTGGCATCAGTTGCTCGATTTCTGCTGCAGGCAACGTCAGTGCAGTCACGCCCGCATGCTCGGCCGCCATCCAGTCGGCCAAAGTACCATCAAAAGTCGAGGCGGCGGCTGATGGGGCCTCGGCAGCAGACGTCACTGCAATGAGATCTGCAGGCAGGTCCGTCAATACGACACGCCCTACGCGGTTAAATTCTTTTCCAAGGGCAATGTGGATTTGCCGAGTTTGATACAGCTGCTCTTGGCAGGCTGCCTCACATACGTCGCCACGGTGAACGACCAAAAAGTGCCATTTGAGCGGCAAGTCCTCCCATAGCAAGTCGGCGTCACCGTCATCAGAAAAGGTCCTCTGGGAGACACTTTTCGGAGGTACAATCAACTCGCCATGGTTGGCCGTCCCCACGGCGCCAACAATATCGAACTGCCCCTCTGCCACAGCCCACCATAACAACGTTGCTGCCAACATCATGCTCAGTGGAATGCCCGCAATCAGCAATAATACTCTGCGTCCCTGCTGTCGCTTTACAACGTCATTATCCGTACTCATGACGAGGATCGGCCCGCAACAATATCCCGTATGTTCGACACCAGCAGCACTCCGATTAGCAACAAAACAGCGGCCATGGCAAACCATTGGACCGCGTACCCAATATGTTTAGCCGATGATTGGTTCACAACCGGCCATTCAGCCACTAAGGCTAACGGTGAGGCGGGATCTATCCTGACCTCATAAGGAAAGGTGGGTTTACCCGTCAGCGCCGCCAGTGTGTCGAACCACTGATCCCAATACAAAGTTTGCACGGTTGCCGGTAAGCGATCTGGAGGCAGTTGTTCTACCATCATGATCGGCTTGGCACTCGGGACATACACCTGCCCTTCGATTAACGCAGGGCCCTTCATCAACTTAACGACCGGAGCCGTTCGACGGGATGGGTCGCCCGCTAACCAACCCAGATTGACTGGCACTGAAGATCCATCGGCCTCAATCAACGCAACCACGTGATAGCCCACACGTCCTCGGTGCAAACGGTTGTCCAGCAGCACATAGGCTTCAGGATCTAGCACGCCCTGCCAGCGTACGCGGCGATCCGCATATTGAGTGACATCGGACGTCTCCAACAGTGCCAAGGGCGTGACCGCTGGCAGCGCGCTGCGCGCTTCCCAACGCGTTTGCAGCACGTTTTTTTCGTCTGCACGGCCAAGCTGCCAAAACCCCAAATTCAGTAGCAGGGCAAACAGCACTGCGCCGGCGACGCACGCCCGCACATCACCGTTAATCTCCAACCGCCCGATGCTTCCGTTAAACTGCACTCACTGCTCCTACACACTGGTTCGAAACTAGACACCCATCGGGCCCACCACAAAGGTTAACCCCATGCTCAAAGCGCTCATAATCCTGCTCATGATAGCCCTTGTAGTGAGCCTCGCGTCAGGCCTAGTCTTTCTTTTATCGGATCAAGGCAACACCGAAAAACGCCGATTATTCAACTCGTTGGGCATACGTCTTGGACTCGGCTTTTCTTTGCTGTGCGTCATCCTATACGGAGTCATGACGGGCCAGCTGGGCCACCGCAACCCGTGGGACGCAGAACCCCTCAGCGAAGTATCGCCTAGCGCCCCGCAGTGACCTCACCTTCAGCCACCAGTAGGCGGATCGGCCACCTGTTGAAACCATCGCGGTCTCACCGTCCAAAAGCCATCAAAAAGGGCGCCTCAGCGCCCTAGGTTGTGCGTCGGTGTGCCTTACAAAATATAAACAAATAGGAACAAGAAAACCCACACGACATCTACAAAGTGCCAATACCAGCTCGAAGCCTCGAAACCAAAATGATCCGATGCCGTAAAGTGCTCGTTCTTCACAGAGCGCACCAGCTGAATCAGTAACATGGTCATCCCCATGGCAACGTGAAAACCATGAAAACCCGTTAACATGAAAAAGGTCGAACCGTAGATTCCGGAGTTGAGCGTTAACCCGTATAACACGTAAGCCTCGTAGTACTCTGCTGCCTGGAGCGCTAGAAAAATCAGTGCCAGCCCTACCGTAATCCCGAGCCAACGATTAAATTTTGCTCGATCACCGGCCAAAATAGCTGTGTGCGCCACATGCACCGTCGCACTCGAGGACAACAAGATAATCGTGTTCCACATCGGCAGCCAGGCATACCACGCATGGGCGTCGGCGGGCGCCATCGACTTTTCCTGAGAGACAAAATCGCCGTTATTGGCAATCACCTGCGCATCCGCTCCACCCACTGTCTCCTGTGGCGTAATAGACGGCGGCCAAGTGAATTCAAAACCGGGCCACAGCAGATCGTTCATCCGCCCCCCTTCGCCCTCGCCAGCAAGCCAGGGACCTGCCAACTGCCGCACGTACAGTAACGTGCCAAAGAAAGCGGCAAAAAACATGACCTCAGAAAAAATAAACCAAAACATACCCAAGACGTAGCTCTGGTTAACCTGCCCGCTGTTCAAACCCGCGATGTTCTCTTTGATGACCGTTCTAAACCAGCTGGTAAGCGTCAGAATGAAAAACACCAACCCCGCTGTCAGGACCCAACCTGAATAGCTGGCGTCGTCTGCCGAGCCATAAGTCATGTCATTGAGCATCAAACCGCCACCGAAAACCGACAGCAACAAGCCAATCGTCGCTCGCACGGCGAGACTGGAAGACTCGGGTACATAGTATTTTTCGTGCCCGGTTGCGGTGGATGAGTTACTGGACATAGGAGTCTCCTAGGGTGCGCCGATCAGCGAGCGGCGACTTGGTCAGTCACCGAATCGGTGACATCAAACAACGTGTAGGACAGCGTAATGGTATGAATATCGCGAGGCAGGTCTTGATCGACAATAAATTGGAGCGGCATGTCAGCCGCTGCCATTCCTGCGAGCCCCTGTTGCTCGAAACAGAAGCATTCCGTCTTATGAAAATAAGGGGCGGCTCGGCTTGGCGAAATACTGGGGATGGCCTGTGCCACCATCGGCGCAGTGGTCGGATTAGTGGCTCGAAATATCGTGCCATTAGCAGCGCCAGGGTGCACCCGCATTATTCTTTCATCAGGAGAGAAGCCCCAGGGCATTTCATTGTTCTTGATGGCGACAAACTGAACCGTGACTTCCCGACTCTCGTCGATCATCACGGGCACTGCGGTGTAAGCCGACCCCGCAGTCTTGCCATTAATACCCAGTACGTCACACAACACGTTATAGAGCGGCACCATTACGACGAACACAAAGGCAAACATGACCACTGCGACACCGCTTAGCTTCAATGCGGTATCGATAGCGGGTACTTTACTGAGGCGCACGGAAGCCATCGTCAGTTATCTTGCGACCCCTTAAAACGTGCCCGCTGGCTTGGACACCAACGGTGGCTCTTCAAAAGTGTGATAAGGCGCCGGAGTTGGAACGGTCCACTCGAGACCCTCCGCACCATCCCATACTTTCTCGTCACTGACTCGCTCGCCGGAGACGATGGTCGCGATCACGTTATACAAAAACAGCAACTGGGACGCGCCATAAATGAAGGCGCCAATCGAAGACATCATATTGAAGTCCGCAAACTGCAACGCATAGTCGGGAATCCGCCGTGGCATGCCGGCGAGCCCCACGAAGTGCTGCGGGAAAAAAGTGATGTTGAAACCAATGAAAGAGATCCAGAAATGAATCTTACCCATCGACTCGCTATACATGCGGCCACACCACTTCGGCAACCAGTAATACACCGCTGCCGTCATCGAAAATACCGCACCGGCCACCATCACATAATGGAAGTGAGCCACAACAAAATAGGTGTCGTGGTACTGAAAGTCTGCCGGAGCAATCGAGAGCATCAGGCCGGTAAACCCGCCCAAAGTAAACAACACCAAGAAACCAATTGAGAACAACATAGGCGTCTCAAAGCTCAACGAGCCTCGCCACATCGTTGATATCCAGTTGAAGACTTTTACGCCGGTTGGCACGGCAATCAACATTGTTGCGTACATAAAGAACAACTCGCCGGCAACAGGCATACCCACCGTGTACATATGGTGCGCCCACACGACAAAAGACAAAAAGGCGATAGACGCAGTGGCGTACACCATTGAGGCGTATCCAAACAATGGCTTGCGAGAAAAGGCGGGGATGATCTGCGAGACCACACCGAATGCCGGCAAGATAATAATGTAGACCTCTGGGTGGCCAAAAAACCAGAAGATGTGCTGGAACAGCACCGGGTCACCGCCGCCGGCCGCTGAAAAGAAGCTCGTGCCAAAGTGAATATCCATTAGCATCATCGTCACGGCACCCGCTAACACCGGCATCACTGCAACCAGCAAGAAAGCAGTAATTAACCATGTCCACACAAACATGGGCATCTTCATATACGTCATGCCCGGCGCACGCATGTTCATCACAGTGGCAATGATATTGATTGAGCCCATGATGGATGACACACCCAGAATATGGATGGCAAAAATGAAGAAGGTGACCGACGGCGGCGCATAAGTCGTCGAAAGTGGGGCATAGAAAGTCCAGCCAAACGCAGGCGCGCCGCCTTCCATAAACAGGGTTGAAGCGAGCATCAAGAACGCCGGTGGCAAAATCCAGAAGCTCCAGTTGTTCATGCGCGGTAGCGCCATATCAGGCGCCCCAATCATCATCGGAATCAGCCAATTAGCTAAGCCGACAAAGGACGGCATAATGGCGCCAAACACCATGACTAATCCATGTAGGGTGGTCATCTGGTTGAAAAATGCAGGCTCTACCAACTGCATCCCAGGCTGAAAAAGCTCCGCCCGAATAACCATGGCGAAAAAGCCCCCCAGCAAGAACATGGCAAAGGAGAACCAAAGGTACATCGTACCAATGTCCTTGTGGTTGGTCGTAAACAACCAACGCGTCACACCGGTTGCCGGCCCATGATGATGATCACCCATCGTGTTCTACCTCTTTATCCGTTGTTCATTCCAGTGACGTCGCCCGGTTGGACAATATCGCCTGTGTTATTGCCAAAGGCGTTGCGTTGGTATGTGAGGACCGCGGCCAACTCCACCTCATTCAGCTGTGCATCAAATGCCTGCATTGCCGTTCCCGCAACACCTTTGGCGACAATGGCCATGTGCTGCGATAAATCGCCCATCACGACCGAGCTGCCTGCGATAGCATTACCAATGCCGCCCTCTCCCTGGGCACCGTGGCAAGCCACGCATGCTGTCTGGTAAACCGCTTTGCCCTGCGTCATCAGCTCATCGGCGGTGAGGGTTTGCATGGCGAGCTGACTTTCAGCCTGTGCGGCGCCGCGTTTGGCGGCCTGCCATGCCTGAAATTCTTCTGGCGAAACGGCATGAACGACAACCGGCATAAAGCCGTGGTATGCGCCACACAGCTCAGTGCACTGGCCACGATAAATGCCTTCTTGCGGCACGCGAGTCCACGCCTCGTTAATAAAACCGGGAATCGCATCCCGCTTGACGGCAAGCTCAGGTACCCACCAAGAGTGAATGACGTCATTTGCCGTGATCAAGAACCGGACCTTCGTATTGGTCGGAATCACCAGCGGCTCATCGACCTCGAGCAAATAGTGGTCGCCTTTGGCTGCGGTGTTATAAATTTCTTCCTGTGGCGTTGTTAGATTGGAAAAAAAGGAGATGTTTTCACCGGTCTCATCCAAATACTCATACTTCCACTTCCACTGATGTCCCGTTATCAGCACATCAAGCTCTGCCTCGTCGTTGTCATAGACTTCTAACAACGTCGAGGTTGCTGGGACCGCCATAGCGATCAAAATCAAAAACGGCACCACCGTCCAGGCAATCTCTACCTTTGTGCTCTCATGAAACTGTGATGCCTCATGCCCGCGTGACTTGCGATGGGCGTAGATGGAGTAAAACATCACCGCAAAAACAGCGACGCCAATCACGACGCAAATCCACATGATCAGCATGTGGAGTTCAAAGATGTCTGCGCCGATCTCGGTAACACCAGGCGACATGTTGACTTGGTTTTGTGCAGCCGTAAACGACGCAAACAGCGCCAAAGGCACTCCTGAGAAGAGTCTTCCCATCGCGTGCGTACTCCATTTGTTGATGTGGCGCCGAACCCCGAGCCACAAAAGGGCGTTCAAAAACGCGGCGATTATAACGAAGTTGCAAGAAAATACATGGGCAGAACTGCACAGCCAGCGAGAAATGCACGGGGTCTGGCGCAAGCTTTATGAAAAACAATGCTTCCGGTGTATCCGGTACATGATTTCAGGTTATAACTGTGAACTCACTGCTCAATCAGCCATCGATGAGTTTGACCGGGTCGGAAGGCGTTTCGACACGCCTCGCCGCCGCTCGTGTGACGCGTGTAGACGGCAGATCAGCTGGCGCAACCGGGCGGGCCTCGACATATCCACAGGCCACGCAACGGCGCTCATCGGCATCGCTGTCGATCACAATACGATCTTGTTCCTGACAACTCGGGCAAACAGCACCGGCAACAAAGCGTGGCCGTTGATTGGTGTCAGGAGGAGAATCAGACATACTCACGTCGCCTTAGTAATGACGTAATAGTGTAGCAAGTTAGATTGGCACAGGAGACCGAGTGTGACCCAAATTAATTTCACAGGCGAAGCACATATCCGCACGGCACTTGGGATCACGCCCAGCCTCGGCGCAAGAGTGCTGATTGACCCGACAGCGGTGGTAATGGGTGACGTCTGGCTCGGTGACGATGTCAGTGTGTGGCCTCATGCCGCGATGCGGGGGGACGTGCAAATTATCCGCATCGGCGCGCGCACCAATATCCAGGACGGCACCGTGCTACACGTTACGCATGAAGGCCCGTATAACCCCGACGGGTTTCCGCTCCACATCGGTGATGATGTCACTGTAGGGCACCGAGCACTGCTGCACGGTTGCACCGTCGGCGATCGCGTATTAGTCGGGATGGGCGCCATTATTATGGACAAAGTCGTCGTGGAAGATGAGGTGATGATCGCGGCGGGGTCACTGGTCACACCCGGAAAGAGGCTCCGCAGCGGGCACCTTTATGCGGGCAGCCCAGCGCGCCAGGTACGCACCCTGTCTGAGAGCGAGCAGCGCTTCCTTCAATACAGCGCCGATGGCTACGTCTCACTCAAGCAGCGTTACCTAGACGCCAATAACTAGAGCTCAACCCCCTGAGGCAGCGCGCAGAGACGAGACCACCGGTATGGTCTCTGGGTATTCACCACGCCAGAGGAAAAAACTCTCTGCCGCCTGTTCTACCAACATACCCAAGCCATCCAAGACCTCGACCACACCTTTAGCCCTCGCCCAAGCCATAAAAGGAGTCGGTGCACGCCCGTACGCCATGTCATAGGCGCGACACTGTGGTGCGAATGTCATCGAACCCGATAAAGCGGGCATTTCATTACTCAAACCCGTACTAGTGCCATTAATAATCAGATCCCATGGCTCTGTGGGTATCTCTTGGTAACCGCCGCCCGAGACAGGTACGGCATCGGATGTCCACGCTTGGGCTAATTGCTGCGCACGCGCAGGAGTCCGATTCGCGACAAATAGACACTGCGGGGCCTCGGCGAGTAAGGCGGGTATCACCCCCCGAACAGCCCCCCCTGCGCCCAGTAGGAGAATGCGAGCATCGCCTAAGGGCCAGCCAGCATTGACCGTCATATCGGTCACTAATCCCCTGCCGTCCGTGTTATCCGCAATGATACTGCCGGCCTCGTCACGCATTAAAAAATTGGCAGCGCCCGCCGCTTGAGCACGCGGAGAAGCCTGCTCTGCGAAGGTAAAAGCACGCGTCTTAAACGGCAGCGTCACATTCAAGCCGTGACCCCCGTCGTCAAAAAACTGCTGGACCCACTGCTCAAACGAATCCACCGCCACCAAGACCGCCTGGTAATCGATCACCTGATTCGTTTGCTGCGCAAAAGCAGCGTGGATAGCCGGCGATAAGCTGTGACCAATCGGGTTACCCACGACAGCAAAACGGTCACGAAACGTTTTCATGCTGGTCATACCGCTCTTCTCTCGCTCAAGTGGCTGACGATCAGTGAGGCAGAGACGCAATGACCGGTCATGAGCTCTTGGTCGACCCTGCCACACCAAGCCAGTCGCGTGGCGGCAGAAAGTCACTCATCAATCGCGCCTCTGGCGTGCCGTCCTTTGGCGCTAAGCCATACTCCCAACGCACCAGCGGTGGCAAAGACATCAGTATTGCCTCCGTTCGCCCATTGGTTTGCAGGCCAAACAACGTGCCTCGGTCGTGGACTAGATTAAATTCGACGTAACGCCCGCGACGATAGAGCTGCCACTGCCGCTCTTCTTCAGTCCACGGAGTGTCTTTACGTCGCTCGAGGATGGGGGCATACGCGTTCAAAAAACCATCCCCCACGCTGCGCATAAACGCAAAGGTTTGATCAAACCCCCACTCATTCAGATCATCATAAAACAGGCCGCCAACGCCCCGGGGCTCCTGCCGGTGCGGAATATAAAAGTAATCGTCACACCACTGCTTAAATCGGGGGTATACGGCTTCCCCAAACGGATCGCAGGCGGCTTTTGCCTGTGTATGCCAGGAGACCGCGTCCTCTTCGTAACCGTAATAAGGCGTTAGATCAAAACCGCCTCCCATCCACCAAACAGGCTCTGCACCCGGCTTTTCCGCCATAAACATGCGCACGTTGGCATGCGACGTGGGCGCATGAGGGTTGCGAGGATGGATGACCAGAGAAACGCCCAATGCACGAAAGCTTCGACCTGCCAACTCTGGGCGATGCTGCGTCGCAGAGGCGGGCATTGACGACCCCACGACGTGGGAGAAATTAACCCCGCCTTTTTCAATCACGTCGCCATCCGCTAAAACACGACTGATACCTCCGCCGCCCTCTGGGCGATCCCAGGATTCTGTTGCAAAGCCAGCGCTCTGATCAATCAACTCCAAGCGCTCACAAATGCGACTCTGCAGTGTCGTGAGATAAGTCTCTACAGCCGATACATCCATCGGGCTCTCCTTATGTCGGCTAACTGTCGGCTAAGGTCGGACAATTGTGCCATCCCCTATGCGGCGAATAGTGGATGGCTTACCCGCTTCTTCAAGCGTCCCCGGCAGGGCCGGTAACATTACCCCAAAGTAGCGCCGCAATGCCCACAAATAATGGGGCGGGGGCAAGCCCGCAGGATTGGCGCTGGTTGAGACCAAGGGCCCGCCAAAGGACTCACTTAACCGTTTGAGCGGCAGCGCTGACGTCACACGAATGGCAACGTCAGTGCTATCCCCCGTTATCCAGTCCGGGAAAACACCCTGATTAGGTACCAACCAAGTGTTGGGGCCCGGCCACGATGCAGACACCCGCAGACGCTCATCAGGTGACAGGTAGGACAGCACCGCGTCGAACATCGCGGCATCAGCGGCCACAACAATCAGTCCTTTGTGCACTGAGCGTCGCTTGAGGGTCAATAAGTCATCAACCGCTACTTCATTGTAAGGGTCGCAACTGAGTCCCCAAACGCCCTCGGCAGGGCACGCCACAACCCCGCCATCATCCAAAACGGATCGAAGCAACGGTAGGCGCCATTGCGCATAAAAAGAGGTTTGGTGAAGTGGGCGCATAACCGTCGCTCACAGTGAAAGACTGTATTTTAACGCACCCTATGGGCACTGAGCCAACGCACTTTTAGCGCATCGCGCTGTAACCCTTCGGACCCTTGTTTATCCAGCCTTGCACCTCCAAGGCAGACAGGCACGCCAGACAGCGGTCCATATCCCAATCCAGTCGCAAAGCTAAGGTCTCTGCTCGGTGAGATTCACGCCCTAGCAACGAGAGTATCTGCCGCTGATCTAGCGGCAATGTTTGGAACTGAGCCGGCACAGCACTGGCATGACTCGCCATCGTTTGAGTCATCGGCTGGTCCGGTGCCCTGAGGTCTAAGCAGTGAGCGAGATCCTCTGGCGACTGAATAAGCATTGCACCCACATCAAGAAGATATCGACACCCCGCTCCTTCGGGGTGATAGATAGACCAAGGTAATGTCATCACGTCACGACCCTGATCGGCGGCGGCAGAGGCGGTGATGAGTGTCCCGCTCGGCCGCCCGGCCTCAATCACCAGCGTCGCCTGACTGAATCCCGATAAGGTCCGATTACGGCGATGAAAATGATGCTTTCTTGGCGGGGTGCCCAACGGGAATTCACTCACAACAGCACCCGACTCGGCGATATTCGTCGCCAATCGACGATGTCTCGAGGGGTAGATCTGATCAAGACCAGAGGGGAGTACCGCTATCGTATTACCCTTTGCCGACAGTGCCGCTTGGTGGGCAACCCCGTCGATGCCGAGGGCCAAGCCACTCACAACAGTGAGACCCAACGCAACCGCCGCATGGGTTAAATCCGTCGCAGCGCGTTGCCCATCTAGGGAGGGCTTACGGGTTCCTACAACAGACAGTGTGCTGCTTCTAAGGCTATCCAGATCTCCCTGCACAAACAGAAAGGGAGGACGGTCGCCGCATTCGGCCAGCAGCGGCGGATAGAAAGGATCGCGTATCGTCACAAGATACAGTGACGATGATTTTGGCAGGCAACGCAGCAGTTGATTGGGGGACGCGCTATCGATCATCCCCTGCAAAGACGCCCAATCCGCTGGCCGACCATTCGGCTCACTATGACCAGAACTCGACAGTTCAGTGTCGCCCAGTATCGACTCAGGTGATGGCCACCGCTGCAAAACCTGATCTAACCAACCCGCACCGCGCTCAATCATTTGCGTGAGCGCAATCCAGCGCGCGTCAGCCTGAGCGTCCAGCCCAAATTGGTGTGCCATGAAAACTCCTGAAATCAGTGGTCACAAACACGACTCGATAATCACATTGCACCAGCGCGCGATGCCCTTCGAACGATGCTGAGGTCGGCTGTTTTAAGGGCTCCGCAGGGCATCGCCGACTGCTAGCGGTCGACTGGCCTCCAGTACCAACCCAAAACTGGCTCGATCAAAGACGGCAAAAACCATCAAGACGCCGGCCTGACGATCGGGCAGCACAACTGATTGAGTCGTTAAAAGGTCCTCTGCTGGCGGCGGTCGCTGCTGGATCATCAGCACGTCCCCCTCGCGCACGGACTCGCGCGCACCACGATTGATCGCGACGATATCCAGTGCACCGATCTGTGTCATACCACTGGCAACCGCAATCATTTGGGCATTTTCGATCAACACGGCCGGCGCCTGAGGGTGATACGCCGCTTGAGCCATGACCTCCTCAACGGGCAATAGATGGTCGCCAAGACGAACTTCTTGCCGCGCCTGCGTCACCATCAGTGCGCTCAAGCCCTCTGAGCTCAGCACACTATTGACGCTGGCCCGCCCAATATCCGTCACAAACATGCCGAGGTCCTCCTCGGTCAGAGGGTCGATCAGTGCCGCTACCTGTCGCACCAGGTGATAAGTGCCCGTGCTAACCCCAATACCCCTGCTATAAAGCGTGTCCCCAACACTACTGAGCAGACGGTTGGCGTCAGTCGCCACCACGAAAGGAGTTTGAGCTAATGCGGCAGATTCAACCACGCGATGCTGCCGCAAAAAAGGCGCAATCTGCGCTTGGGGAATGGCGGGGATGGCCGCATCCAATGGGCCGCGCCGCAGACTCGGCGATAGCGTTACATCGCTCCGCTCAGTCACCCTCAGCGTCGGCCTGCCGTCGTCCCAAACAACGCTCAGTACGTCGCCAGGCTCAATAGCGTGAGCGTCATCAAGGTGTTCATTACCAGCCCACAGTTCTTGCCACCGCCATGGATCTGGCAGGAACAGTGATGCAATGTCCCATACCGTATCGCCGGCCTGCACGGTGTAGTGGTCGGGAGCAGTCGCACTCAGCGTGAGTGGTGGCTCCGCTTGCGCCGCGTCGAGCTGCGCCGTTGGCATTAATAGCGTGATTAATAAGCCAGCACGCCCTAAGCGCCCAACTTTGTTTTGTAGCATCGCAATCCATTTGCTTTCCAAAGCATCCACTCCATTGGCTTCAACGCGACTCAATCCATTGAGGGGCCGCCCGTCTGCAATCCATGCAGATCAGAGCCATCGCGGTATACTACTAGTGTGCGAGGCGGTCGAGCACAGGGCAAGACCAAATCCGAACACTTTTCTACGCTGACGAACACGCTCCGAACCGGACTTACCAAGCATGGCGCTACTTCAGATCCTCGAATTTCCTGATCCAAGGCTACGCACACGAGCTCTGCCCGTAGCTGAGGTCACTGACCGAGTTCAAACGCTGATCGACGATATGTTTGAAACCATGTATGCCGCACCCGGAATCGGGTTGGCAGCGAGCCAAGTCGATGTGCACGAGCGTATCATCGTGATGGACTTGTCAGACGATCATTCAGCGCCTCGGGTCTTTATCAATCCTGAAATCAACGTGATTGACGAGGACCTAGGTTCCTATGACGAAGGCTGTCTATCGGTACCCGGTTTTTATGAAACCGTTCAACGTCCCAAGATGATCGCTGTGAAAGCCTTAGATCGCGACGGACATCCTTTCACTGAAGAGCTAGAGGGATTGATGGCCATCTGCCTCCAACACGAAATCGATCACCTTGAAGGAAAGCTCTTCGTCGACTACCTTTCGGCATTAAAACGGCAACGCATTCGCGGCAAGTTAGTTAAAGATCAGAAACGTCGCGACGCCTAGATGACCGCGCCACTGAATATTGTCTTTGCAGGTACGCCTGAGTTCGCGGCAGCGCACCTGACCCACTTAATAAAAGGGCCCCATCGGGTCGTCGGCGTATTAACCCAACCAGATCGACGTGCAGGCCGTGGCAAAAAGCTGCAACCATCGGCTGTCAAATCAGTGGCCCTCGACGCCAATATTCCACTTTGGCAACCCGACACGCTGAAAGACCCGGCAGGCGAGGCACAGTTAACCTCTTACGATGCAGATATTCTGGTCGTCGTGGCCTACGGATTGATTCTTCCCGCAGCGATACTGGCCATACCTCACATCGGCTGTATTAATGTCCACGCCTCCCTATTGCCGCGATGGCGCGGCGCGGCGCCGGTCCAACGGGCAATAGAAGCCGGAGACAGCAAAACGGGTGTCAGCATTATGGTAATGGAGCCCGGTCTCGACACGGGACCCGTCCTACTGCGTCGAGAAGTGGCCATTACCGGGGAGCATACCGGAGGCACGCTACTGGCGGAACTTGAGCAAGTGGGGACACAGGCGCTGGCAGAATGTCTTACGGACATTGCCTCGCGGCTATTAAGGGCAGAAGCGCAGGATGAACAACAGACGACTTATGCAGCAAAAGTCGAAAAAGCCGAAACCGCCATCGACTGGTGTCTCGGTGCCATCGAGATCGATCGCAAAGTCCGCGCACTACTGCCCTCACCCGGCTGCTTTACGATGCTTAACGATGATCGACTTAAGGTGTGGGCGGCACACGCTGTTCATAAGACCCACAACGCGGCCCCCGGTGAAATTGTGAACGCCAACAACGACGGACTGAGCGTCGCCTGTGGTGAGGGTGTTCTGGTGATTACGGAGGCACAAATGCCCGGCGGCAAACCCCAATCCGTTGCAGCACTGCTCAACGGACATCAAGACAGACTAAAGCTTGGCGTGCGATTCACACTCACCGGCAACAATGCGCATGTCTAGCGCACGCCAAGTGGCAGCCGACATCATCGGTCGTGTCCTCAGTGGTGAGTCACTGAATCATCTACTCCCGGCGGCATTCGATCAGGTAGCTGACGGACAAAGACCGCTTTGCCAAGAATTGGTCTATGGCACGCTCCGAGAATGGCCTATGCATCAGGGCATTATCGATAACCTCATTAAAAAGCCGCTCCGCAAAAAAGATAATGATGTGCTCGCACTCATCGGCAGCGCTCTGTACGAGCTCACCAAACTCAGCACCCCAAAGCATGCCGTGGTGTCCGAAACCGTCAATACCGTTCGACTGATGAAAAAACAGTGGGCATCTGGGCTGGTCAATGGCGTCTTACGGTCCTTTCAACGCGCAGAGGCCCAATCTGATTTTGCCTTGACACCAGCGCAACGGCGAGCGTTACCCAGCTGGCTAGATGAGCTCATTGGGCAGGAATACGACGACCACTTAGACGCCATTGCGGAGGCGTCGCGTCACCGCCCACCCATGACACTCCGCGTCAATAGCATCCGTAACGAGCGGGACGCGTACCTACGCCTATTAACAGACGCTGACCTTTTAGCTCACCCACTCGATCATCTGAGTGATGGCATTACGCTGCGACAACCCGTTGATGTGAGCTCCTTGCCAGGTTTTTTCGATGGGTTGGTCAGCGTTCAAGACAGCGCCGCACAGCGGGTTGCCGATCTCATCAACCCACAGCCCGGTGAGCGGATTCTCGACGCCTGTGCAGCGCCTGGCGGAAAAGCCTGCCACCTTCTTGAGCGACAGCCCGACCTAAAAGAACTCGTTGCTTGTGATGCGAGTGCGAATCGGTTGCAACGGGTTGTAGACAACACCGAACGACTTGGCCTGACCTCAACGGTTATCGAAGCTGACGCACGAACACTTCCCTCGGAAATAGTATCACCGGGGTTCGATGCCATTTTGGCAGATGTGCCTTGCTCGGCGACAGGTGTGATGCGCCGCAACCCCGACATCAAAATCTTGCGCCGAACGGTTGATATCCGTCAGTTTGCAGAACAACAGTTGGCCATTTTGCAGGGGCTGTGGCCGGCGTTAAAGCCCGGGGGGCGACTGCTCTATGTCACCTGCTCAATACTCGAAGCTGAAAACGATGCCGTCGTAAAAGCATTTGCGCAACAACACAAGGTTCAGATCATGTCGATTGTGATGGAGCGAGGCATCTCGCGGGACGTTGGCTGGCAGGTAATGCCCGAGGTTGACGGTGGTGATGGTCTCTACTTTTCCTTACTGTCCAAGCCGGCAGATTAATCGCTTCGGGTCGCCCGCAACGTGACTAATCCACATGGCGTGGTGGGTTTGACATAGTTTAAGGTGGGAAAGCGTCGTTGAGAGGGTCCAGAGGCCCATGAAAATCATTATCCTCGGAGCAGGTCAGGTGGGAGGTACGCTCGCAGAGCACCTGGCCGACGAGCAAAACGATATTACCGTGGTTGACGAACGAGCGGCGACGCTGAAGCGGCTGCAAGAACGGCTTGATATCCGAACGGTCTTAGGTAACGGCGCCCACCCCTCAACGCTGATGAACGCAGGCGCTGATGATGCCGACATGCTGATCGCAGTAACCGATAGCGATGAGATCAACATGCTCGCCTGTTCAGTCGCCTTCACGCTCTTTCGAACCCCCACTAAAATCAGCCGGGTTAGATCTACCGACTACCTATCAGAGCACGCTGCTTTATTTGAATCTGGTGCCATTCCGGTCGATGTCATCATCGGCCCGGAGCAGCTCGTCACCCGCAATATTGAGCAGCTGATTGCCAACCCCGGGTCACTACAAGTGCTCGATTTCGCCGAGGGCCGTATACGGCTCGTAGCCGTCAAGGCGGTAGCGGGAGGCCCCATCGTTGGTCGAGAACTGCAAGAAATTCGCGAACATATGCCGCGAGTGGATACTCGAGTTGCCGCCATTTTTCGGCGTCTCGGCGATCCGATCATTCCAGAAGGCTCCACCGTCGTCGAACCTGATGACGAAGTGTTCTTCATCGCCGCACGCGAGCATATCCGTGATGTGACCGCCGAACTACGAGACGTCGATAAGCCCTATCACCGCATCATGATTGTCGGCGGTGGCAACATCGGAGCGACCCTAGCGGGTCGACTGGAAAAACGTTACCAAGTCAAAGTGATTGAGCGCTCCTATGAAAGATGTCGGACGCTATCGGATTTATTAGAGGACAGCATCGTCTTACACGGCAGTGGTAATGAACCCATGCTGTTACGACAGGAGAATATTGAAAATACAGATGTTTTCTGTGCACTAACCGATAACGATGAATCAAACATCATGATGTCGATGCTGGCCAAGCGGTTAGGCGCTAAGAAAGTGATCACGCTCATCACGAATTCAGCCTATGTTGATTTGATCGGCGAAGAAATTGACATCGCCATCTCACCGCAACAAATCACAATTAGTAGTTTACTGGCGCATGTTCGCCGCGGTGATATCAGCGCTGTTCACTCTCTTCGCCGAGGCGCAGCTGAAGCCATTGAGCTCACGGCGCACGGTGATGCACGCTCGTCTAAAGTAGTCGGCCAGCGCCTAGATGCACTGAAACTGCCGTCGAGCGTCACGGTAGGCGCGATTTTGCGTGGTGATGATGTGTTAATTGCACATGGCAATGTTGTCGTAGAGGCGAATGATCACGTGATTCTGTTTTTGACTGACCGCACGCAGATTTCCGCCGTCGAAAAATTGTTTGCAGTGGGCTTCGGCTTTATCTGATGCAGTTTGCGATGGCCTTTAAAATCATCGGTGTGTTGTTGATATTATTCAGTAGCGCAATGCTGCCCTCGCTATTCTTATCGGTAATCAGTCAAGACGGCATCGAGTCGGCCTTTGCGATCGGCTTTGGCGCAACACTGGCAGCAGGCATACTGCTGTGGCTGCCTAACCGCCTTCGTCGTCGGGATCTAAATATCCGTGATGGCTTTCTCGTGACGGCCTTATTTTGGATTGTGCTGGGGTTATTTGGCGCCATCCCCCTTTGGATCACACCGCAACTCGACTTATCGCCGATCGCTGCTATTTTCGAATCCATATCGGGACTGACCACCACGGGTGCAACGGTTATCACCGGGCTCGATGCACTGCCTCGGTCGCTCTTACTCTACCGACAACTGCTCCAATGGCTCGGCGGCATCGGTATTATCGTTTTAGCCGTAGCGATTCTCCCGATGCTCGGCATCGGTGGCATGCAGTTATACCGTGCAGAAAGCGCGGGCCCCTCCAAAGATCGCAAACTGACGCCGCGGATCACCAGCACCGCAAAAGCGCTATTTGGTATCTATTTGTTACTCACCGTAGCGTGTGCTTTGAGTTACTTTGCCGCCGGCATGTCGCCGTTTGATGCGCTGTGTCATGCCTTTTCCACGGTCGCGATCGGGGGTTTTTCTACCCATGATGCTAGCCTAGGCTACTACGAAGAAAACGCTATTTTATTGGTGAGCTCGTTATTTATGCTGTTCTCAGCGATCAATTTTGGTCTGCACTTTGTCGCATTACAACGCCGCACCGCGCGCGTTTATGCGCGCGATTCCGAAACCGCTTTTTTTGTCACTGTGATAGCACTGGCTACCGTCGTCACCTGCAGCTTGTTACTGACCACCGAAACGCTAGGAGTAGAAGACAGCCTGATACACGGATTCTTTCAGACGATTTCTATCGCAACAACGACAGGGTTTACCACCCAAGATTTTTCAATCTGGCCCCTGTTTTTGCCCATTCTTTTATTGATGCTGAGCTTTATGGGCGGTTGCGTAGGATCAACAGGAGGCGGCATGAAGGCGATGCGAATTTTGCTGATATTCCGCCAGGGTGTGCGAGAACTTCGGCAACTGCTTCACCCCAATGCGGTGATTCCACTCAAACTGGATGCGCGTAGAGTTCAAACGGAAGTGATCAGTGCAGTTTGGAGTTTTTTTGCCGTTTATATGTTTTGTTTCGTCATGATTTGGCTCGCATTACTGGCCACTAATCTTGACTTTATTTCTGCTTTTTCAGCAGTGGTCGCGACGATGAATAATTTAGGGCCGGGCTTAGGCGAAGTGTCCGGCGATTACGGATCCGTGAGTGAAGCAGGAAAATTGATTCTTTGCTTAGCGATGCTGATGGGTAGGCTAGAGGTATTCACTTTGCTGGTGTTATTCACCCCTGCATTTTGGCGTCACTAAGTCATTAGCCGCGCTGTTACTTCAAGCCTCGCGATTCTTGAATAACCTCATAAGCAGCCGTGATCTCTTGCGCACGCTCGGTACCCACTCGCAATAACTCATCAGGTACACCCTCGGCGATCAATTTATCCGGGTGATTCTCACTCATCAGCTTTCGATATCGACGCTTAATTTCTGCAGGAGTGGCATCAGCTTGCAAGCCGAGCGCGGCATAAGCGGTATGCAACGCGTTTGTGGCACTACTCTGCCCCGAGCGCCGATAATCCGACTGCGAGGAGTAGCGCTCTTGAAATTGTGCCTGCGCATTGGCCATTGAGATCAATTGGTCAACTTCACGCTGTGGCAGTGAAAGCAGCGCCGCCACTTGATACAAAGCCTCTCGCTCAGCCTCTGAAAAGGTGCCGTCGGCAAGCGCGATGCCGATCAAGAACGCCATTAAAGTATGTTGTGCCTGCCGCCGTGGCCCCAAACATTGGGTGAAGCGCGCAACCGTCGGTGCGGGATCAAAGCCAGACGAAGACCCCACCTTAAAGTGCTCAATCGCATTACGGCGTTGCAACGCGGTGAGTCTGAGTTGCGTGAATAACGATTCGGTCTGTGCAACCTCGGCTTCAGAAACGCGCCCATCCGCCTTAGCAACGAACCCTAATAAGGTAAAGGAGGTTTCAAAAAATTGGGCCCGCATCATAGGAACGGCTTCAGGTCCGGACAGTTGCAGCGCGCGCCATAAACCTCGATCAAAAGCGTGGCCGAGTACCAAACCGAATAATAAGCCGGCAGGACCAAAGGCCAAAAACCCAATGGTGCCCGCTATGCACTTACCGATAATTCTGTTCATGACGACACCCTACCCTCATCGATAAGCGGTGAATTGAGCCAATCGTAATGATCGACTGGGCCCTGCGGACGGCAACGAAAACGCTTGTACTGCCACTGATATTGGGCTTCGTTGCCGACGATAAGATTTTCAACCCCACGGTTAATGGCCGTCAGAGCCTCCAGCGAGTCATCACTATAAACACCCTCCTCTGTGGCACGGTATATCGCGTGAAAACCCGTTGGTGTGCGGAGCACTGTACCCATGACAGCCGCCGCGCCTGATCGCTTAATGAGGTTGTAGGCCAGCGTGGCGGTAAAACACTCGACACCAAAGAACGGTGCATTGAGCCCAGCCTTGTCATCTTTGGGGACCTGATCAGGCAATATCCCTGTAATCCCGCCCCGTCGGACGGAGCGCACCAGCTCGGCAATCCCACGCGGCGTTGTCGGAACCAACCGGCCGCCTGTTCGTTGTCGACCACGATGCACCAGTCGGTCCACTCGCTTCAGGGCCAAGGGTTCGTAAAGCGCGACAAGATCTCCCAGCGTCGCAAGGTGCATCCCTAACAATTCCCAGTTGCCCAAGTGCGGGCCCAACACAATAACGCCCCTACCGGAGGCAAGCGGCTCGGTGACAGCCTCAATACCTTCAACGGTTAACATTGCAGACGTTTTCGACCATGAACCTGACCACAGCGGGCCAATTTCAGTTAATAATTCTGCTGTTGATTGCACGCTTTGACGAGCCACGGCGCGCCGTTTGTCAGGGGCCCAATCAGGGTAAGCCAACTCAAGATTTCGAATCGCCACGCGACGCATTCGTGCGTTGAACCGATATAGGACGCGCCCCACCCCTTTGCCCAGCGCTCGTGACCAACGTATCGGGATGAGTCGTGTCACAGTCATCAACACTTTCACAAGCGAGACTACCGTCCACTCCAACCAAACGGGTTTTGATGTCACAGCCATAACGATACCGAAACTCGGTAAGATCCACATGGGGAAAGCTTATTATGGCGCGCACAACGCAGTTATACTAATGCTTGTCTTTTGTTTTAGGTTATTTCCTGTGGGTTCCCCGACATTTCAAGATATTATCCTGCGCTTGCAGGGCTACTGGGCCAGCCACGGCTGTGTTGTCCTACAACCCCTGGACATGGAGGTGGGCGCAGGGACCTTTCATCCCGCCACGTTTTTACGCGCACTGGGGCCAGAGAATTGGAACGCCGCTTACGTGCAGCCCAGCCGGCGGCCTGCCGATGGTCGCTATGGCGAAAACCCGAACCGTTTACAACATTACTATCAGTTTCAAGTTGTTATGAAGCCGTCACCACCGGACTTCCAAGACCTTTACCTGGGCAGTCTTTATGCGCTGGGCGTAGACCCCCTCATACACGACATACGCTTCGTTGAAGATAACTGGGAATCACCCACACTCGGCGCTTGGGGCTTGGGGTGGGAAGTCTGGTTGAACGGCATGGAAGTCAGCCAGTTCACCTATTTTCAACAAGCCGGCGGGCTAGAATGCTACCCAGTGACCGGCGAGCTCACCTATGGCATCGAGCGAATCGCCATGTATCTGCAAGGGGTCGAATCAGTCTATGACTTGATCTGGGCAGAGACTCCTGCAGGGCCCGTCACCTATGGTGATGTGTATCACCAAAACGAGGTGGAAATGTCGGTATTTAATTTTGTAGAAGCCGATGTTGATAACTTATTTACTCAGTTCGCTTTTTATGAACAAGAAGCAATCCGTCTAGCCAACAAGCAACTGCCCCTACCCGCCTATGAGCAGGTGATGAAAGCCTCACATACCTTCAATTTGCTGGACGCGCGACATGCTATCGGCGTGACCGAACGGCAACGCTATATCCTGCGAGTCCGCACGCTGGCGCGGGCGGCATCACAGGCCTATGTTGCGGCGAGAGCCGCTCTCGGTTTTCCTCAGGCAGATCCTGATCTCGCCGCCGCAGCATTGGCACAACTCGACGCTGTGAAGGAGTCTGCCGCATGAGCACAGCTGATCTGCTTTTTGAGTTGGGAACAGAAGAACTGCCCGCCGGAGACATTGAGCAACTCGTGACCGCACTGTCAGCGGGCATAGCGAACGGCTTAACAGAGCAAGGTTTGCCTTTTACTGATGCTCGTTGTTTTTCCACTCCGCGCCGACTGGCGGTATTGATCAGTGATGTCACCCTCAAAGGCCCTGACATCGAGCGGACGGTGGTTGGCCCACCTGTCTCTGCCGCTCGCAACGAAGAAGGAGATTGGACCAAAGCGGCTGAAGGATTCGCCCGAAAACAAGGCATCACCCTAGATGCCTTGTTGATAAAGGAGGAGCAAGGTGTTGAACGGATTGTCGCCAACATTGCTCAAATTGGCGTCGAAGCGGCGTCAGTGATTCCAGAGATTGTCAGCGCCGCTGTCAACGCACTACCTGTCTCAAAGCGGATGCGATGGGGACGCACCCGGTATGATTTTTTAAGGCCTGTGCAATGGCTAGTGCTATTACTGGGGAAAACCACCCTTCCGCTCGAGTTATTTGGACGACACAGCGGTCGGGAGAGCAGGGGCCACCGTTTTCACGCTAACCATGCTGTCAGTATTGCCGAACCGAATGACTATAAAGCCGCACTGCACCAAGCAAAAGTGATAGTAGATGTAGACGAGCGCCGTGCGCGAGTCGCTGAACAGGTATCTCAGCTTCAGGGCACGGGAGAGCAAGTCGCCTTATCGAAGGAATTGCTCAATGAGGTCACCGGTCTGGTTGAGTGGCCTGTCGCACTCCGCGGCAGCTTTGATAAAAGCTTCCTTGATGTGCCTGCTCAAGCATTGATTTCCGCGATGAAAACACACCAAAAATATTTTCACATCACGGATCAAAAGACTGGCGCATTACTACCTGCGTTTATCACCGTCGCCAATATCGAGAGTCAACAACCCTCAGAGGTCATCGCGGGCAATGAGCGCGTGATCCGACCCAGACTCAGCGATGCTGCTTTTTTCTTTGCCAATGATAAACAATCGACCTTGTCATCAAGGCAAGAACGGTTAAGCAGTGTCATCTTTCAGCGCGAACTGGGAAGCCTGTTAGACAAGACGCATCGCATGGAAACGTTAGCGGCAGCATTGGCTAACGCCACAAACGCCGACCCCGATATCACCGCACGGGCAGCAGCGCTCGCCAAATGCGACCTGGTGTCAGAGATGGTGCTGGAGTTTCCTGAACTACAAGGTATCGCGGGCGCCCATTACGCTCGGCACGACGGCGAACCTGATCGTGTCGCCAACGCGATAGAAGCGCATTACTACCCCAGGTTTGCTGGCGACGCCCTACCCGCCACTCCCGAAGCAACGGCAGTGGCCTTAGCCGATCGCCTTGATACCTTAGTGGGTATTTTTGGTATCGGTCAGCCACCGACAGGCTCTAAAGACCCCTTCGGACTGCGGCGCGCAGCATTGGCGATTATCAGGATGCTGATTGAGTGTGATCATCCGATAGCACTCGATAACTTGCTAGAAAGTGCCTGCGCTCACCACAAGGCAGCGTTGGCACCCGATACTGCTGATCAGGTCTTACAATACCTCCTAGAGCGGCTCGATAACTGGTACGAAAGCCAATCTATTCACGTAGACGTGGTGCGCGCCGTACTGGCGGTAGAAACGCGGCAGCTTCACGATATCGATCTGCGGATCAAAGCACTGGCCGCATTTGCCGAAACCGACACAGCCCAACAGCTGGCGGCCGCCAACAAGCGCGTGGCGAATATTCTTGCTAAATCCGACGAGCAAGATATCGCGCCACCCGATTCATCACTCTTTCAGGAGCCGGCTGAGCACGCGCTCCTCAACGCGGTCACTCAGGCAGGACAGGCGCTGACACCGCTGATTGCCGAGCGAGACTATCGCGCCGCCCTAGAGCAATTGGCAACGTTGCGGGCACCGGTAGACGACTTTTTCGAGTCAGTCATGGTGAACGCCGAGAACCCCGCCGAGCGAGTTAACCGGTTACGGCTGCTGGGCACCTTGCGATCTTCATTCACACAGCTGGCTGATTTAGCACTGTTGTCCTCGGGCTCAGAATGAGCGCTGACGCGTTGTTTTGGGCCGGCCTAGCCACCGCGGTCAGTGTTGGCTTGGCACTGTGCCTTATGGCGCTGCAAAAAAGACGAGCAGACTTAACCGCGGCCCAACAGATGCTGACCGCACAGGCCACTGAGACCGCGGTGGCTCACGAACGAAATGCTCAACTTCAAGCGGAGTTGTCGCTGTTACAACAAACACTGGCGACGCTGCAGGCAGACCTCAGCGCGCAAACGGCCACCCTCACCGAACGCGAAGCCAACCATCAAAATCAAATTAAATGGGCAGAGTCCTCTCGCACTGCACTCAAAGCAGAGCTAGAAAACATCGGCCAAAAACTCCTGTCGGCCTCGGGAAAAACGCTTGAGACCACTAACCAAAAAAGTCTCGATAGCCTACTCAAGCCGTTAGGCGAAAAAATTGATCAATTCCAAACGCGCGTCAATCAGGTTCACACCGATATGGTTCGCAACAGCGCGTCGCTGTCTGAACAAGTCAAACACCTAGAATCAGTCGGGCTATCGATGTCGGGGGAAGCCAATAATCTCACTCGCGCACTCAAAGGTGACAAAAAGCTAGTCGGGAACTGGGGCGAGGCGCAGCTCGAAAAAACACTGGAGCTTGCGGGGCTTCGGCGCGGTGAACACTTTGATGCGCAAGTGGCATTTCGAGATGAACGCGGCGATAAGTACCTACCCGATTTCATCATACGACTCCCCGAAGGCAAAAACCTCATCGTCGACAGTAAGGTTTCTCTCGTTGATTATGAGCGCGCCGTCGCCGCGGCGACTGATGCTGAACGCACCTTATCCCTCGACGCCCATGCAAAAGCAGTCAAACAGCATATCGACTCCCTCTCCGCAAAAGACTACGCCAACCTCCCCGGTGTCGAGAGCCCGGACTTTGTGCTGATGTTTATGCCCGTGGAGCCCGCGTACATCGAAGTCATGCGCAGTCAAAGAGAGTTATTTAACTACGGCTATCAGAAGAATGTGGTGCTGGTATCACATACGACACTCATGCCGATCCTGCGCACGGTCGCTAATTTGTGGATGATTGAACACGGCAACCGAGAGGCACAAGAAATCAGCTCCCGGGCAGGTGATATTTACAATACGGTGTGTTTACTGGGCGAGCGGCTTTTTGCGCTGGGCGCCTCTATTTCCACAACGGCTAACAAATACAATGACGCCTTAAAAGCGGTCCAAGGCAAGCAAGGTTTAGTCGGTAAAGTCTCCCGATTTCAATCCTTATCGCAACGCGCCAACCGGGATTTTCCGAGCGCGCTTGCCCCGATCGACCCCGAGGTTGAACGGGTAGAACTGCCCGAGTCAGCGCTCTCACCACCAGACGGCGAGGAAGACTAAGCGCCTTCTCACCGATTAAACATCGAGATTCGCCACCGCTAAGGCATTCTGCTCAATAAATTCGCGCCGAGGCTCCACATCATCGCCCATCAATGTTGAAAACATTTGGTCCGCTAAAATGGCATCTTCGATGGTCACCTGAAGCATACGACGTGCCTCCGGATCCATAGTGGTTTCCCAAAGCTGGCCAGGATTCATTTCGCCTAGACCCTTATACCGCTGAATAGAGAATCCTTTGCGCGCCTCAGCCAACAGCCAATCGAGGCCCGTTGCAAAGTCCTGTGTCTCACAGCGCTTGTCCCCCCGCTGGAAGTAACCATCCTCATCAATCAGATTATTGAGCTGATCACCCAGCGCTCGCAGCGCGAGATATTCGGGTGAGCTGAGAAAGCCACGTCCAAGGATCGTGTCGGTTGCAACACTATGCGCTGTGCGCCGCACCACAGGATAAAAAAGGCTTCTCTCGGGATCCTGACGCACAAAGACCTCAAATGACACCGTCTTATCCTTCATGGTTAGTAAGCGCTCACTTAATCTTTCCGCGAAGTTCTGCACGGCTCCCTCATCCGCTAATGCGTCAACTGACAAGGAATCAACCGACATTAACGGCCATAACACATCTCGAGGATAGACTCGTGACAACCGCTCAATATCAGTGGCAACCCGCTGATAAGCCTCGACCAAATCAGCCAACGACGTCCCCGATAGCGGCGGCGCCTCAGCGTTTTGAAATATCGCCGCGTCTTCCAGCGCAGATTGCGTCAGATAGGTGTCCAGTGCTTGCTCATCTTTGAGGTAACGGCTTTGCTTACCGCGCGTCAACTTATACAAGGGCGGTTGGGCGATAAAAATATGGCCACGCTCGATCAAC
>Ga0206677_10000664_pt1 | contig 32739 bp, 30 predicted proteins | sample M130m12015metaG_FD_155475 | JGI IMG/M metagenome (GOLD analysis project Ga0206677, IMG submission 155475) | Ammonia-oxidizing marine archaeal communities from Monterey Bay, California, United States - M1 30m 12015 | ecosystem: Environmental > Aquatic > Marine > Intertidal zone | place: USA...
TTTATTATGTTGTATATCCTAATCCAGCTAATGCTGGGGAAGTAATTACAATAAATGCAAATTCAAAAATTGATAATATTGAGATAATAAATGTTTTAGGAGAAAGAGTATTGACTACAACTGCAACTAAAATTAATACGAATCACGTATCAAAAGGGACATATATTATGCTAATTAATTTGAGTGATGGAAGAGTGATTGAGAATAAGATAATTATTGAATAGTTAAACAGATAGAAGAATTGAAATGCTGATGGAAACATCAGCATTTTTTTAGACACACTAATTATGATAAAATATTTTTTGATATTATTAAGTATCTTTTCTGCTTTAGGGATTTCAGCTCAAACAACTTTAAGAGGGAAAGTTACTGATGCTAATACAGGTGAATCCTTAATTGGCGCGACTATAGTTTATGGAAAAGGGATGGGAACAGCTACTGATTTGGATGGTAATTATTCACTTGAATTACAGCAAGGAGAAAGAAGCATTCAAGTTTCATATGTAGGATATAAAGCGATAAGTCAATCATTATCAATTAAAGAAAAATCTCAAGTTGTAGATTTTAAGTTGAAAACAATTTTGCTAAATGAAGTACAAGTAGTAGCTGATATAGCTCGCGATAGAGAAACCCCAGTTGCTTTTTCAACCATTCCCTTGAAAAAAATAAGTGAGGAATTAGCCTCACAAGATATTCCTATGATACTAAACTCTACTCCTGGAGTGTATGCAACACAAACAGGCGGAGGAGATGGGGATGCAAGAATTACCATTAGAGGATTTAATCAAAGAAATGTAGCTGTAATGATTGATGGTATTCCGGTGAATGACATGGAAAATGGATGGGTGTATTGGTCCAATTGGTTTGGTTTAGATGCTGTAACTTCTAATATTCAAGTGCAAAGAGGATTGGGAGCGTCAAAAATTGCGATTCCATCTGTAGGGGGGACTATGAATATTTTAACAAAAGGAACAGGAAATAAAGCGGGAGGAACTATAAAACAATCGGTAGGTTCTTACGGGAAAATGCGAACTTCTTTAGGTTATAACTCAGGTAAATTGGATAATGGATGGGGCTATACTTTAGCTGGTTCTTATAAAAAAGGAAATGGCTATGTTGAACAAACTTGGAGTGAAGGATTCTTCTACTATGCAAAAATGCAGAAAGAATTAGGAAATCATATCCTTAGTTTTTCTGCAATGGGTGCACCTCAAAAACACGGACAAAGGTCTTATAAAAGTGACATTGCAACTTATGACTCTACTTTTGCTCGTTCATTGGGAGATGATTCAGATTTTTCAGACAGAATTATTAATAAGGGAACTAAGTATAATAAATTCTGGGGCAACTTAGATAGATGGACTTTAGATGGTAATGGGGATACTATACATAATAGAGAAATTTTAAATACAAGGCAGAATTATTATCATAAACCGCAATTATCATTAAGAGATTTCTGGACTGTAAATGATAAGTTTTATGTGTCAAATATTCTTTATGCTTCTTTAGGGCAAGGAGGGGGAACGAGATCAGAAGGTATAGGAGAAAAAGATGGACAACAAGATTTACAAGCTGCTTATGATGGAAATGTTGGAGCGGGTCCTTTTGGTCCAATTATAGATGATGAATTTTCTGATACTGAATATAAAACAGGAAGTTACTTAAAATCATCAATCAATAATCATTATTGGTATGGAGGTTTATCTACTTTAAATTATCAAGCAACTGATAAATTATCTCTTGCAGGAGGAATAGATATGCGCTATTATCAAGGTGAACATTATAGCGAAATATATGATTTATTAGGGGGTGATTATGCCGTGTCAACTGATAATATAAATCAATTATCAGCAGTAAAAAGAGTAGGAGATAAGATTGGTTATCATAATGATGCAATTGTAAAATGGAGTGGAGTATTTTCTCAAGCAGAGTATAGCAATGGAATGCTAAGTGTTTTTTTTAATATCTCAGGTTCTAACTCAGCACACAAAAGAATTGATTATTTTCAAAAGAAAGATGATTTACAATATGTCTCAACTGGCTGGAAATGGATTAGAGGATATACAATAAAGGCTGGAGCAAATGTAAATCTAGATGAATACAATAATGTATTTTTTAATACAGGTTATATTTCAAAAGCTCCAAAATTCAGTAATATATATACTCAAAGTAATACTTTACAGAGGTATATAAATAATGAAGAAGTTAAGGCGATTGAAGGAGGGTATTCTTTCCGTTCTTCTTCTTTTTCGGCAAATATAAACACCTATTTTACCGTTTGGGAGAATAAACCAGCCAATATTTCTGCAGCTATTGGCGGGATTAGGTATTCAGATGTTGTTCCTATGAATGCTTTACATAAAGGCTTGGAAATAGATTGGTCATATAAATTTAACCAAAAGCTGAGTGTTGAAGGATTACTTTCTTTAGGAGATTGGAAGTGGACTTCTGGTGGAGAGGCTATCATTTTAGATAGTGATAATAATGCTCCTTCATTTGAGTTAGGTTACACTAATTCAGATACTTTACAATATAATGCAAATGGTGTTCATGTGGGTGATGCAGCACAAACACAATACGGTTTGAGTATTAGATATGAGCCAACTTATAAATCTTATATAAAATTAAGAGGTACTTATTTTGCTGATTATTATTCTGATTTTGATGCCGCAACTTTAAGTGGAGAAAATTCAGGAAGAGAGAGTTGGGTTATTCCAGCTTATCAGTTAATTGATTTGCATTGTGGGTATAAGTTTAAGTTATCAGATAATCATAAATTAGATATTAAGTTAAGTGTTCTTAATTTATTGGATGAGATGTATATTTCTGATGCACAAAATAATGATGCGTTTAACAGTCCTAGTTATAGTGATTTTGATGCTAAGTCAGCTAGTGTATTTTTTGGTTTAGGAAGACGGATTAATTTATCAGCAAGATTAAATTTTTAATAAATAAAATAAAAAAAGAAATGAAAAAGAGAATATTATTAATGAGTACAGTACTAATAAGCATAGTAGCTTATTCACAGGCTATTCTACCAACTACATGTAGCTTTTCAACTGCCAATTTGCCAACTGGCTGGACAGAGTCGGGAACAAGTTTTTATACTGCATCTGGAAATACACCTCCAGCAATAAAATTTGATGGTACTGGAGATTATTTAATGATTAATATTAATAGTAACCCAGGAGATTTAACTTATTATCTTACTGGTAATGGTTTCTCAGGAGGAACTTTTACTGTTGAAGAGTCTGATTTAGGAACTACTTGGACAACTTTAAATACGCATACTTCACCTCCAAATGCAAGCTATACAATGTATACCGACGTACCACAATCAACAACAAGATTTATACGCTTTGTATATACAAACAAAGTATCTGGAAATATTGGTTTAGATGATGTAAGTGTTGATATAGGTGCTGCCTCTGCAGCTCAGGAAATAAATGTAAAACAGGGCGTATCCACCATTGTTTCTGGAGATACTTATGTTATTAATTCTCCAGTAGCAACATTAAATTCAACAATCCTAACTATAGAAAACCTTGGGACTTCAAATACATTAAATATTTCTTCTGCTACAGTTTCTGGAACAAATTCAGCTGATTTTTCAGTAGTATCTTTTCCTCCAAATATTTTAGCTGCTAGTTCTGACAATCTAGTATTGAATTTCACTCCAGCTAGTGCGGGAACAAGGATTGCAATTTTAACAATTTCTAGTAATGATGTAGACGAGCCTTCTTACATCATTAATCTATATGGAATTGGAGGTAATCTAGCTTCCGAGCCAATAGTCCAGGCAACAAATTTGATATTTCCAAATGTAAAAACATATAGTATAAATGCTTCTTTTACACCCGCTAGCTCAGTTGAGGGATATTTAATTTTAAGGAAGGAGGGATCAGCTATAACAGCTGCTCCTTTAGATGGAACTGTTTATCAAAGAGGGGATGTTATTGGTGATGCCCAAGTAGTATTCAGTAGCAATACAACATCTTTATCTCCTAATAATATTATAGCAGGAACAAATTATTATTTTGCTATTTACACCTATAATGGCCCAGATAATTTTAGAAATTACAATATCAATGCGCCTTTGACTGGTAACATTATTACACCGGGATCAATGATGCCAGTTTCCTATTATAGCAGTTTGAATACAGGATCACTCTCATTTATGGATGATCTTCATGCTTTAATTAATCCTCACCAACAACAGTATTATAGTTATTATGATGATTTAATGATTCCTTTATTTGAGGCTAGGGATACAACATTAGATAGAAGAGTAGTTACTTGTGTGTATAGTGGAGAAAATCTAATTTATACAGAACCATTTGATTTCACTGCTAACGGATACAGTCGCGAGCATACCTATTGTCATAGTTGGATGCCAACAAATCCTGCTCAGAACTTACCAGAATATAGTGATTATCATCATCTATTCCCCTCTAACTTAAATAATGCAAATATTTTAAGAAGTAATAATCCTTTAGGAGAAGTTGTGAATGAAACATCTTCTTTTTTAGGCTGTAAATCTGGAACTAATGCCAATGGGCAGACTGTTTTTGAACCAAGAGATGATCATAAAGGTGATGCAGCAAGAGCAATTATGTATCAAGCAATTTGTTATAATTCAATAAGCGGAAATAATTGGGCACTGCCAATTAGCCAAGATCAAATGATTTTAAAACAATGGCATTTTCAAGATCCTCCAAGTAATTGGGAAATTGCAAGAAATGATCTTATTGACTCTCTTCAAGGTAATAGAAATCCATTTGTTGATAGTATTGATTATGTTTGTTTTATTAATTTTTCAAATATGATATATGATGCATCAGCTTGCGTGCCATCATCAGTTGAAGAATTATTAAATAAAGGGTTTATCATTTATCCAAATCCAGCCAGTGCAAAATTAAATTTACATGTGGACGCAACAACAATCTCATCATATCAAATAATTGATTTTCTAGGGCGCGTGGTTTTAAGTTCAGATGTCAATAATCTTAAATTAGTAAAAGCAAATATTTCAAGCTTAAAGAGCGGTGCTTATCTAGTTGAAGTTCAAACTCCATTTGGTGCTGCCCAACGATCAATAGTTGTTGAGTAAATGATTAAACTCATTTTAATGAGTTAGATTTAGCCTATTAGGAATGAATAAAAAAGCCCACTAAAAAGTGGGCTTTTATTTTACATTTCGAATGTTTCCATGAACTTGGTTGTGTAATTTCCAGCTCGGAAATCTTTATCTTTCATTAATTTCTGATGAAAAGGAATGGTTGTTTTTACTCCTTCAATAATAAACTCATCTAATGCTCTTTCCATTTTAGCAATTGCTTCTTCTCTTGTTTGTGCAACTGTGATTACTTTAGCAATCATAGAATCATAAAATGGAGGGATCATATAATTAGCATATACATGTGTATCAATTCTTATTCCATGACCTCCTGGAGCATGAAAATTAGTAATCATACCTGGGCAAGGTCTGAAATCATTTTCAGGATCTTCTGCATTAATTCTACATTCAATTGCATGCAATTGAGGGTCATAATTCTCTCCTGAAATTTTAATGCCTGCAGCTACTTTAATTTGCTCACGGATTAAATCATAATCAACAACTTCTTCCGTAATAGGATGTTCTACTTGAATACGAGTATTCATTTCCATAAAGAAGAATTTTCTGTGTTTATCTACAAGAAATTCTACTGTTCCTACTCCTTCATAATTTACAGCTTCAGCAGCTTTAATGGCAGCTTCTCCCATTTCAGCTCTTAATTCTTCAGTCATAAAAGGAGAAGGCGTTTCTTCAGCCAACTTCTGGTGTCTTCTTTGAATAGAACAATCTCTTTCCGAAAGGTGAGCTGCCTTCCCTGTATGGTCTCCAATAATTTGGATTTCAATATGCCTTGGGTCTTCAATGAATTTTTCCATATACATTCCATCATTCCCGAATGCAGCTTTTGATTCTTGTCTTGCACTGTTCCAAGCATCTTCTAAATTTTCTGGTTCCCAAACTAAACGCATTCCTTTACCACCACCACCGGCAGTTGCTTTTAGCATTACAGGATATCCAACTTCAACAGCTAATCTTTTACAAGCTTTAAAATCAGGAATAATTCCAACTGAACCAGGAATAGTAGGTACACCTGCTTTTTTCATTGTTTCTTTAGCAGAAGCTTTATCTCCCATTCCGTCAATCATTTCAGGTGAAGCACCAATAAATTTGATGTCATTCTCACTACAAATTTTTGAAAAATTAGAGTTTTCAGCTAAGAAACCATAACCTGGATGTATTGCATCAGCATTTGTAATTTCTGCAGCTGCAATAATATTTGGTATTTTTAGATATGACTCTGAACTTGCAGCAGGACCAATACAAACTGCCTCATCTGCAAAACGAACATGTAAACTATCTTTATCGGCAGTAGAATAAACTGCAACCGTTTTTACCCCCATTTCTTTACAAGTACGGATAATTCTAAGTGCAATTTCTCCTCTATTTGCTATTAGGATTTTCTTAAACATAATTATTTATTTTAAGGGTAAATTATGATGGATCAACCAAGAATAATGGTTGGTCAAATTCAATTGGAGACGCATCATCAACTAAAACTTTTACAATTTTCCCTGATACTTCAGATTCAATTTCATTGAATAATTTCATTGCCTCAATAATACAGATTGTATCTCCTTCTTTAATTGTATCTCCAACACTTACGAATGGAGGATTTTCAGGAGAAGCTGAACGATAGAATGTTCCAATCATTGAAGCTTTAACTGTTATATAGTTAGCATTTTCATCAGCTGCAGGTGCAGGTGTGCTTGCTGCAGGAACTGCAACTGGTGCGGCAGCAGGAACTACAGGAGCAGCTACAACTTGAGCGGGAGCTTGTTGAATTATTGTTGTAATTTCATCTACTTCACCTCTCTTTTTCTTAGCAGGTGATTTGATAGAAATTTTAATGTTATCAATTTCTAAATCTACTTCTGTTGCTCCTGATTTTGCAACAAATTTTATCAATTCTTGAATGTCTTTTAAATCCATTTTTTTAATTTTATTTATAGTACAAAAGTAATTATTTCTTTGAGTCGTAAGCCCATTTTATAAAAATTGAGCCCCATGTAAATCCTCCACCAAATGCAGCAAGGATAATATTATCGCCTTTATTCAATTGATTTTCCCATTCCCACAAGCATAAAGGGATAGTTCCATTAGTAGTATTTCCATATTTTTCAATATTTAACATTACTTTTTCGTTTCCAACTCCCATTCTTCTTGCGGTAGCATCAATTATTCTCTTATTTGCTTGATGAGGTACTAACCAAGCAACATCATCAGCACTTAAGTTATTACGTTCCATAATTTCAGCAGAAACATCAGCCATAGACTTTACAGCTGCCTTAAATACAGGTTGTCCATCTTGGAAAACAAAATGCTCTCTGGCATCAACAGTTTCGTGTGAAGCTGGTTTTGCGGAACCTCCTGCTTTCATATGTAAGAATTCTCTCCCCGCACCATCACTTCTTAGTATTGCATCTTGAATTCCTAGTCCATCATCAGTAGGCTCTAACATTACAGCACCTGCACCATCACCAAAAATAATACAAGTTGCTCTATCGGTATAATCAATAATTGATGACATTTTATCGGCACCAACAACAATTACTTTTTTATAAGTTCCTGTTTCAATAAATTTTGAAGCTGTTGAAAGGGCATATAAAAAACCTGAACAAGCAGCCATTAAATCATAAGCAAAAGCATTTTTAGCACCTACTTTATCAGCAATGATGCATGCGGTAGAAGGAAAAACCATATCAGGAGTAGCTGTTGCGCAAATGATTAAATCAATATCTTCAGCTGAAGTATTTGTTTTTTTTAAAAGCCCATTAATTGCTTCTGTTCCTAAATCAGAAGTTCCATTTCCTTCTCCTTTTAATATTCTTCTTTCTTTTATTCCAGTTCTTGAAGTAATCCATTCATCATTAGTTTCAACATAGGTTTCTAACTCCTTATTTGTTAAAACATATTCGGGTACATACCCTTGAATACCTGTTATTGCAGCATTAATTTTGCCCATTAGTTAAGGTTGTTTTTTATTTTACTTGCTAAATCTGCTTCTACAACATCCTTAGTAAGTGTAATCATATTCTTTATTGCAATTTCATTAGAAATTCCATGCCCAATAATAACCGTTTTATTTAATCCTAAAATAGGAGTTCCTCCATAATTTTCATAATTGAAACGCTTAAAGTAATCATCAAGTAATCCTCTTTTTCCCATTATTGAGTAGATTCCTTCTGCCTCCTTAAGTACAATATTACCTGTAAACCCATCACAAACAATTACATCAGTTTCTGAATCAAAAATATCTCTTCCTTCAATATTGCCAATAAAATTATAATCAGGGTTATTTTCCATCATACTGTAAGATGCTTGAGTAAGCATGTTCCCTTTAGTTTTTTCTTCTCCTAAATTTAAGAGGCTTACTTTTGGGTTTTTTATTCCACAAACGTGTTCTGAAAATAATGAGCCAAGAATACCAAATTGATATAATACATCAGGTTTACAATCTGCATTTGCTCCAACATCAAGCAAAACTGTTACTCCTCCATCATTTCTTGGAATTAAAGTAGATATTGCTGGGCGTAAAATACCCTCAATTGCTTTCACAGAATAAAATCCTCCAACAAACATTGCGCCAGTATTTCCTGCTGAAGCAAAGCCATCAATTTCCCCTTTTGCTAAATATTCAAAGCCTTTAGCGATAGATGAATTTGGTTTTGATTTAAATGCTTTTGTTGGGTGTTCTCCCATATCAATAACATCAGCACAGTTAATAATTTCAAAATTATTTGCACTAATATTGTGTTGTTTTAGTTCAGCAAGAATTTCAGATTCTCTACCAAACAAAACTATTTCTGTGTCCTTTGGGAGTTCATTAAGAGCAAGAATTGCTCCATGAACAGTTTTTTGAGGAGCATAATCTCCCCCCATAATATCTATACCGATTCTCATAAATAGATTGTAGTTTTAAGCTGATAAAACTACAAAATTCTATTAAAGAATTATAAAGATACTTGTTTTTCTATTGCTTGTTTCCCTCTGTAAGTACCACATTCTTCACATACTCTGTGATATTGTACTGGAGTACTACAGTTAGGACATGAATACATTGTAGTAGCAGATGCTTTATAATGCGTTCTTCTTTTGTCTCTTCTAGTCTTAGAAATTTTTCTTTTAGGATGTGCCATATTCTTTCTTTTACTATTTTATTTTTAAATCTTTTAATGCATCCCACCTAGGGTCAGACGACTTTTCTTCTTTTACAGTATATTTTTCAATTAAATCTACCATTTCTTTATTGCATGTTACTTCTCCTTGTTTGTTTAAAGGGTGTTGTCTTCTTTTTGGTAAGTTTAAAATGATCAATTCAAAGATTAATTGTTTTAAATCAATTGAATTTTCACTTTTTTTAATGTAAAATATCTCATCAGTTGATGGTAATTCTTCATCAGTTATTTTGATAATTACTTTTGTTTCTGCCATAATATCTACTGAAATTTCTTCAGCACATATATCGCAAAGCAAATTGTTTATCTTACCATTTAAAGATAATGTTAATGCTAATTTTTCACCATCTTTATCTAGTAAAGCTGTAGCGATAATTTCTGCATGTTCCACATCCGACAATGTAAATGCTTCAAAGAACTGGTCCTTTACTTCAAACGAAAAGGAATTATTTCCAACAGTAATAGCTCCTAATTTTATCTTAAACTCACTCATTCACCTGAATTTTTAAGGGCTGCAAAGATACAAATTTATTCGTACTGAACGAATTAAGTTTACTTTCTTGTTTTAAATGCTAAAGGATTGTCATTTAGCTCATTAAACTCACTTTTTTTTTTGTGAATTTGACAAGCCAAAAATAAAGCTTCTCTAAATGAAGTTTCATCAGCTAACCCCTTGCCAGCTATTTCATAAGCAGTACCATGTACAGGAGAGGTTCTTACAATATTTAACCCTGCTGTATAGTTTATCCCTTCTGAAAAGGATAAGGTTTTGAAGGCAGTTAATCCTTGATCATGATACATTGAAAGTATGCCGTCAAATGACTTTAAATTTTTGGGTGTAAAAAAGCTATCAGCAGGATACGGACCAAAAGCCATAATTCCATTTTCTTTCATCTTTTTTATGGCAGGAGAAATGATGTCATTTTCTTCATTTCCTAACATTCCTTCTTCACCTGCATGAGGGTTTAAGCCTAGAATTGCAATTTTAGGTTTTCTGATACCAAAATCTTGAATTAAAGAATTGTTTAATTTCTCAGTTTTTGCAAGTATGTTTTCAGCAGTAATAGCTTTTTTAACTTCTGTTAAAGGAACATGACCCGTTACAAAAGCAATTTTCATTGCCTCACTTATCATTATCATTAATGATTCACCATCAAAATTCCCCTGTAGGAACTCAGTGTGCCCAATAAAACCACTTACTTTTTCTTGGATTGAAGCTTTGTTGATTGGAGCTGTAACAAGTACATCAATTTTTTTATCCTTTAAAGCTTGAGTGGCTTGTTTTAAAGAATCAAATGCATGTTCACCTGAGGTAGTGGTTGCTTCACCAAATTTAATTTCTACTTCTTGCTTCCAAATGTTAAGTAGGTTTGCTTTTTTAGGATGTGCCTCTTTAATATCATTGATAATGTTAAAATTAAAGTCCTGCATTTCAAGTGTTTTTCGGTGAATTGCAGCCACTTTTGATGAACCAAAAATAATAGGCGTACAAAAATCCATAACTCTACTGTCCTTAAATGTTTTGATGATGATTTCCATTCCAATACCATTCAAATCACCAATTGAAATTCCAACCTTAATTTTTGACATTATGCTCTGTTTTTAATGAATTGGTATAATAATCTTACTCCCATTCCTGTAGCCCCTTTCCCTCTGTAGCCATATTTAGCCTTTGAATATACTCCAGGTAAATCAATATGAATAAAAGGATAATCAGTAAAATGAGCTAAAAATTTACCTGCAGTAATTGCCCCACCGTAAGGTCCTCCTAAGTTTTTAATATCTGCAATATCTGATTTAATCAATTCGCCATAATCCTCCCAAAAAGGAAATTCTGCTAAGCGCTCATGTACTTTGTCACCAACTTTCTTTAATTCAGCATGTTCTTCTTTAGCGCCCTCATGCATACTTACAAAACCATAATGTCCAATGGCAGCTACTGCCGCTCCTGTTAATGTTGCTAAATCAATTACTAATTCTGGTTTGTATTTTTTTGCAAAACTAAGTGCATCAGCAAGTACCATTCTACCTTCAGCATCAGTGTTTAATACCTCTACAGTTGTGCCGTCATACATAGTAATTACATCACCAGGAGCATAGGCATTCCCAGATGGGCGATTATCAGTTGCAGGTAGCAAAGCAATAACATGTTTATCTAATTTGTTGGCTGAAATGGCTTGCATAGCACCAATTACGGTACCTGCACCCCCCATGTCAATTTTCATTAAATCCATAGAGTTGGCTGTTGGTTTTAAACTTAAACCACCAGTATCATAAACAATACCCTTCCCAACTAAAACGATAGGTTGTTTGTTAGTTGCGTTTTTTGGATTCCATTCCATAATAGTAAAGGTTGGCTCATCAATACTTCCTTTATTTACCGCCAAAAGTCCTCCCATTTTTAACGCTTCAATTTTCTTTTTATTGAAAACAGTAATCTTCATTCCATTTTCTTTTCCTGATTGAACAGCAGACTCAGCAAGTTCCTTAGCAGTAAGGTGGGAAAAAGGCTCATTGATAAGGTTTCTGGTAAGGTAAACAGCAGCAACAGTATTTTCTAGTTCTTTAGCATCATCTTCAGAAACATGGCTTAGAAATATAGTTTCTAACTTGTTTGGTTTTGGATCGGTTTTGTGCTTTGTAAAAGTGTAGTTAGATAATGCTAATCCTTCAGCAATTAAAAGCCCTTCATTAAGGGATTCCTTGTTAAAGACAAGAGAAATACATTTGTTATCCTTTACTAAATCATGTAGTTTATCCCCTAAAATCCTACAATTTTCAGCATGTTTATTGCTATCCGTTTCTTCTTTTATCTTTACAAAATGGATAAATCGATTTAAATGGTTTATGCTAACAATTTCTTTATTATTTATATGTTTTTTAAGGTATTCTAACTCCCCTTCTCTTAAAAAAATGTTATTACTATCTGAGCTTTCACTATAAATATGAATGATATTTCCTTCAGAACTTAAATCAATCTTATTTGCAGTTGCTTTTTTAATTGTAGTCTTCATAATATTGTGTAATTTTGAACGCACAAAACTAAGTAATTTTATGGATAGTAAGCTATTGCTTGAAAGGGCATTGAAAAAAGAATTTTTATCAGCTGAGGAAGGTCAGTATTTGTATGAAAATGTACCTACTGCTGACTTAATGTGGGTGGCAAATGAACTAAGGCAAATGCAAGTGCCTGGTAATGTTGTTACTTGGCAGATTGACCGTAATGTAAATACGACTAATGCTTGTACTGCAAATTGTAAATTCTGTAATTTTTTCCGTCATCCTAAGCATGAAGAAGTATATGTAACTGACCTAGAAACTTATAAGGTAAAAATAGAAGAAACCATTAAATTTGGAGGCGATCAGTTATTATTACAAGGAGGACATCACCCAGGGTTAGGTTTGGATTATTACACGAAACTATTCCGTGATTTAAAAGCACTTTATCCTAACATGAAACTGCACGCATTAGGGCCACCTGAAGTTGCACATATTTGTAAGATTGGGGGGCATACGCATGAACATGCTCTTACTGAATTGAAGAAGGCAGGAATGGATAGTATGCCAGGAGCTGGAGCCGAAATTTTAAGCGACAGAGTTAGGCGTTTAATTTCCAAAGGGAAATGTACTGGGCAAGAGTGGTTAGATGTAATGAAAGTAGCCCATAAAGTAGGGCTTACAACATCAGCAACAATGATGTTTGGTCATATTGAAACGATAGAAGAACGCTTTGATCATTTAGTAAGAATAAGAGAAGTACAAGCGCAAAAACCTGAAGGAGAAAATGGGTTCTTGGCCTTTATTGCTTGGCCGTTTATGGATGATGGTACACTATTGCAAAGAGTGAAAGGAATAAATAATAATACTTCAGCTGATGAGTATATGCGTATGGTTGCCATTAGTAGAATAATGCTACCGAATATTGTGAATATTCAAACTTCATGGCTTACGGTTGGTGCAGATACTGCACAACTTACTTTGCATGGAGGAGCAAATGATATGGGTTCAATCATGATTGAGGAAAATGTAGTTTCGGCTGCAGGAGCACCCCATAGGTTTACGGCCAATAGCATACAGGAATGTATAAAAGAAGCAGGGTTTGAGCCACAACTAAGAACTCAGCATTATGTGGAAAGAGAAATGCCAGAGATGGAAGAGCAGGTAATTGATTATTAATATGTTTACTGGAATAATAGAACAAATAGCTGAGGTAGTAAAAGTAGAAAGTGAGGGGAGTAATGTTCATATTACTTTAAAATCAGCTATTACTAATGAGTTAAAGATAGACCAGAGTGTGGCACATAATGGCGTATGCCTTACGGTAGTTGCTATTAATGATGATGAATATACGGTTACGGCCATTAAGGAAACCTTGGAAAAATCCAATATTGGTTTGCTGGAAGTAGGTAGCAAGGTAAACATGGAAAGATGCCTAAAAGTAGGGGGGAGGATTGATGGACATATGGTACAAGGTCATGTTGATCAAATAGCAAAGTGTGTAGAAGTTAAAGAAGAAAAAGGTTCGTTCGTATATACTTTTAAGCACAAGCAGACAGAGGGTATGACAGTAGAAAAAGGATCAGTTTGTGTGAATGGGGTGAGCTTAACGGTTATTAACTCAAAGGACACTTCTTTTTCGGTAGCGATAATACCTTATACGCATGAACACACTAATTTTCATGAAATTGAAGAGGGAACAGTAGTGAATATAGAATATGATATACTAGGAAAGTATATATCAAAAATGTTTTTAAACAATATATAAAAGATAAAAATGAAACCAACATTATTAATTTTAGCAGCAGGAATGGGAAGCCGTTATGGTGGCCTAAAACAAATTGATGGAATTGGCCCAAATGAAGAGCCAATTATTGAGTACTCAATATATGATGCCATTAATTCAGGATTTGGAAAAATAGTATTTGTTATCAGAAGAGAGTTTGATGAGGCTTTTCGTGCTCGCTTTGATAAGTTTGCCGATAAAATTGCTATTGAATATGTGTATCAGCCTGTAAATGTAAAAGTGGAAGGAATCACAACTATTGAGCGTACAAAACCTTGGGGAACATCACATGCTGTGCTAGTGGCAAAAGATGTAATAAACGAACCCTTTGCAGTTATTAATGCTGATGATTATTATGGTGCTGGGTCGTTCCAATTAATTGCTGATTTCTTAACTAAAGACTGTTCGCCATCATTGATGGCAATGGTAGGCTATACTTTGCACAATACCTTATCCGAACACGGTACAGTAAACAGAGGAGTGTGCCAAGTAGATGATAAAAACAACCTTGTTGAGGTGATTGAAAGAACAAAAATTGCAGCCCAAAATGGAGTTGTTAATTATAATGTAGGAAGTGATGAGGCGCTTGGAACAGTAGATAAAAATGTGCCTGTTTCCATGAACTACTGGGGTTTCCATCCTTCAATATTCAATGAAATTGAAAAAGGATTGCATGCTTTTATGAGGGAAAATCCTGATAACCCAACTGCTGAATATTACATACCCAATATTGTTACAGATATGATAGTAAGTAAGCAAATGGCTGTGCGTGTAATTCCTACTGATGATAATTGGTTTGGGGTAACTTACAAAGAAGACAAGCCTATGGCAGTTGCTGCAATTACTAAGTGTATTGCTGATGGTGTTTACCCAACAAATCTTTGGAGTTAAGAGCAATAATTAGTTTACTATAAATAAAAAAGGGCTGATAAGTCAGCCCTCTTTTCTATTCTATTTATATGTGTGAAATCAATTTATAGTTTAACTTCTGGAGGACATTCTTTGGTAAGAAAACGGTAATTAATTCCAATTGTAAATTGATTTTGTGAAGCAAATTGCACGCCATTTAGGTTTTGATAAAGTGGAATTTCACTTGTAGCAAAGAATGTAAAGTTGTTTTTTGAATAACTGATTTGTGGAATGAAAAATAATTTTTTTCCACCTGTTGCGTTTTGTTTTTCAAGAAAGTTCATTGCCTCAAATTCATTTGACATTAACCCAATTAATTTAGATTGTCTAGCTTGTAATTGACCAACATTCTCTCCTTTTATTTGGGTAGTTAGTCCCCATTTTCTGAAAAATGTTTTACTAGCAAATACGGATAAACTTGTGTAGTCCCCAAATTTTTCATCTAAAGAATTATACCCCTTCTTTATGTAAAGTGAATTTACAAAAACACGAAATTTTTGTTTTTTATATTCCCTAAAAAAGAAAGAATAAAACATCAAGTCTGTACCTCCAGTAGAAAGCTGAATAGTTGGGGGTATTAACTCATAAATATCAGTTCGTATTTCCATAGAATCGGTATGAGAACCAATAGGTAGTTTAGCTCCAAATCCTAAGGTTACTTCTGTACGGATGTTTCCATTCGTTTCATTGTAAATGTCATATCTTGGAAAGATAATTATATCCCCCATTCCTGAAGTAGTAGCGCTAGAATCTCCTCCTTTTAGGCTCAATGATTTATTTAAATGATATCCTGTAGCTAAAGATAGGGTTAGCTTTTTATTAAACCCATAGTCTGTTCTTAAAAAAAGGTATTGACTACTGAGCTCATCATATATTCCCTCTTGTGGAATTTCTTCTTTGCCTTCAAAAAATGTACTAGAAGTATTATTTTGGTAGTTTAGCGATACCTCCATTTGATATTGTTGCAACACTCCAGTAGCAGCTCCACCAGCAATAGGGTTGCTTCCCCCACCTGAACAACAACCTTGTGAAAAGGCAATACTTTGAAAAAGTAAACTAAAACAAGCAAGTATAATTAAACGCATTTTAGTTACTCAGAGTGAATTTAAGATTTGTTGTTTTTGAGTCAGCAATCATTCTTAAAAAATAAATTCCTTTAGTTAAATTACTTACATCAACAGTAGCGTTTTTAGTATTGTTTGTGTTTTGGCTTAGTACTTTTTCTCCTAACATGTTAATTACATCAAACTGAACAGGAGACTGTGAAGTGTATTCAATATTAATAAAACCAGTAGTAGGATTAGGGTATGCATTTAATTGTAAATTAGTCGCTTCTTCATCAATACCAACTGTAGCAGTAAGTGCAAGTGTTATTGCGTCCTCTACATCAATTTGAGTGATTGTATTATCATTTTTATTATAATAAATAGTGTGAGAATTTTTACCTAAAACAACTACTTTCGGCATTCCTGGTGTTCCGTAATCACTCATGTCTAATTGTCCATCAGAAAAAACAGCATCAGTTGAAATATTATAGTTTGACGCCCAACCTGATAAATAAGAACAAGTAGAGTTTGCATAGTCATCAGCTAGATAATGTTTTACTCTCCCTGGATGGCTTGTTGCAAAAGCTTGTACTGCATCAGCTGCATATCCCGCATAAGTAGCGCAGGCAGTACAAGGCATTACCCAAGAAATTACAATTACTTTATCATCATCTAATTCATCAAACAATGTATGTGATATTCCGTCACAATCGTTAGTAGTAAAATTTGTTGCAGTAGTTTGTGCGTAAGCAAATCCTAAAGATGTTAGGATAGCAAAAATAATAAGTAGTGTTTTTTTCATTTTGTAATTTTATTGTTCTCTTTCGTATTTGCAACAGTAGTGTAGATTATTGTAATCTTCATCAGTTGCTTTGTGTTTTTCAGTATCATAGCCAATGCTAGCTATTGTTTTTTGTATTTTATCATTGTTAGTAATCTCAGGATTAAATATTACTTTCATTTTTCCGTTTACAACATTCCATTTTGCTGTTTTTACCCCCTCAATTCCTTTTGCAGAATCTTCAATTTTAGTTTTACACATTTCACAATTTCCTGAAACTTGGAAAGATGCTTTTTCCCATTTAGGCTTTTGAGCAAATGCAGTTAAGCAAATAAAAGTAAGAAAGATTATGCTTAGGGTTTTTACAATTTTCATCATGTTTAGAATATTTGAAGCCAAAGATACTAAATATACTAAATATAATACTCCTATTTAGATGTGAAAAAACAACTTCTTATTTACTCAAGTGGTAAATCTTCTTACTTTTGTAAAATGAGAAATAAGATACTATTATTAGGTTCAGGAGAACTAGGAAAAGAAGTGGTAATTGCAATGCAAAGACTAGGAAAATATGTTATTGCGGTAGATAATTATGAAAATGCTCCTGCTATGCAAGTGGCTCATGAGTGTGAAATTATCAACATGTTAGATGGTGCAGAATTAGATAGAATTGTTGCCAAGCATAAACCTGATTTTATTGTTCCTGAAGTAGAGAGTATCCGTACCGAACGATTTTATGATTATGAAAAGCAAGGATTTACGGTAATTCCATCCGCAAAGGCAGCAAACTTTACCATGAACCGTAAAGCAATTCGTGATTTGGCAGCTATTGATTTAGGAGTAAAAACGGCTAAGTACAAATACGCTAATTCTTACCAAGAATTGAAAGAAGGAGTTGCCTTTACAGGAATGCCTTGTGTAGTAAAACCTTTAATGTCAAGCTCAGGGAAAGGGCAATCGGTTATTAAAACTGAAGCCGATATTGAAAAAGCATGGAACTATGCTATGGAAGGATCAAGAGGGGATTTGATGGAGGTAATTGTAGAAGCTTTTATTGATTTTGATTATGAAATTACACTTTTAACGCTTACGCAAAATAATGGAAATACGCTTTACTGCCCGCCAATAGGGCATAGGCAAGAAAGAGGAGATTACCAAGAAAGTTGGCAACCTATGGCTATGGAAGATGTTCATCTAAAAACTGCTCAAGAAATGGCAGATAAAGTAACTAAAGCGCTTGGTGGTAGCGGAATTTGGGGAGTAGAGTTTTTTGTTGGGAAAGATGGAGTTTACTTTTCAGAACTCTCACCAAGACCACACGATACAGGTATGGTAACGCTTGCTGGAACACAAGATTTTACAGAATTTGAATTGCATGCTCGTGCAATATTGGGAATACCTGTTCTGGATATTCCATTGATAAGAAATGGGGCTTCAGTTGTAGTGTTGGCTAATAAAGAAAATAATAATTGGCCTGCTTTTACAGGATTAAATGAAGCTGCTGCATTTCCAAATACTGATTTCAAGATTTTTGGAAAACCAACAACACGCCCTTACAGAAGAATGGCTGTTGCCTTAGCACATGGAACAGAAAGTACAACTGAACTAGTAGAAAAAGCAAAAGAAGTTGCTGCTAAAATAAAGGTAGATTAGTTATTACAAACTAGCTTCACCAAAGTAAAATTCTAATACTTTCAATTTGAAAATATAATTGTATTTTGTTTTTATCAATTCTGATTGTGCGGCCTCATACCTTTGTCCTGCTTGTAGGAAATTAAAGGTATTCATTCCTCCATTATCAAATCGCTCCTTAGCATATTCATACGCTAGTTTACGCGCTTTCAATGTTTTTTCAGCTGCCTGATGTGCTTTTAAAGAACCTTTGGCATCATTATAAGCTTGGTTAATTGTATTTTCCAAATCCAATTTTACTTGTTCCAAAGCATAAGTTGATTTCTGAATATTAATTTTACTTCTCTTAATATTTGTATTGTTGGCCATTCCATTAAAAATAGGAATAGATAATTGAAGTCCAAAATTCTTCCCTGCATTTCTATCTAATTGACTTGAGATATCAGTTGGGTCATCAAAAAGTACTCTTGAATTGTAAGAGTAAAAACCACTAAGTTTTGGCAAAAGACTCCCCTTTGAAATAGCTAAATCTTTCTTAGCAATTTTCAGATTTGTTTCTGCCAATTTCACATCACTTCTTTTGGCAACAGCAGTATTGTAAATTGTATTTACACTGGTGTTTAGTATTGTTGATTCAGAAGTAATTGCTGTTTCTTGTGCAATTTCAAAATTGTTAAAATCAGAAATAAGTAGCAGTTGTGCCAAGGCAATTTTTGAAAGTTGATAATTGTTTTCGGCTACCACTACATTTTGTTCAATAGTAGCAAGATTAGCTTCAATCTCTAGTACATCTCCTTGCGGGATAATTCCTGTTTTTAGGCGTTCCCTTGCAATTATTAATTCTTCATTGGCAATTGTTAGTTGGGATTGTTGTACTTCTAAACTTTCACGATTAAATAAGATTTGTAAGTAAGAATTAGCAACTAATAAAGAAATGTTTTCTTTCATATCTGTCAATTGATATTGGCTAGCCAATATGCTGAGGTTAGCACGGTATAATTGCTGAATATTCTGCAGTCCATTAAAAATATCAATTCCCACATTCGCATTCATGGAAGCAGAAGTAGTAGTCATGTTTTCTAACAGCCCAGTGGTGATATTTTGGTTAAGCCCTACATTCCAAGAATGAGAAATTCCTAAATTAAGGCTAGGTAAAAAATTAGCAATAGCAGTTGTTTTGCTTAAGCTAGTACTTTTTAAATCAGCTTGTGATTGCTTAATAGAAATGTTTTTTTCAATTGCACGGTTTACACATTTTTCAAGTGTCCATACTTCTTGGGCTTGTATGTTAGTGCTTAAAAATAGTAGGAGTATGCTAAGTTTTAATATTTTCATAATCGTATATTTAATGTAGTTCAATACTTACTCCTGTTTTCTTTTCAGGCTCTGTTTCGTTCCATATTTTTATTTTATCATCTTTAGTAACTCCTGAAAGTATCTCAGCATTTATTCCATCAGATAGCCCAAGTTCTATTTCTCTTCTTTCAAATTCTTGTTCGCCAATTTCAACTTCAATATAAGCTTCTTTAGTTTTTAAATCATATTGCAAAAGCGCTTCACTAATTGCAAGTACACTATCTCTTCTTTCAGTTATAATTGAAGCATTAGCACTGTACCCTGCTCTTACAAAGTACTCGTCATCCAAGTAAACTTCTCCTTCAATTTTGAATTGTACAGCTCCTGCTTCCTCTATCCCTTTTGGAGCAATGAATTTTAGTTTTGCAGCATATTCTTTGTCTTCAATAGCGGCTAAAGTTACGACAAGTGGCATGTCTTGTCCCAATTTCCCTACTTCTGCTTCATCTACTTTTCCTTCAAAAATCATGATGTTCAAATCAGCAATAGTAGCGATAGTTGTTCCTGCATTAAAGGTATTGGCTTGGATAACTTGGTCTCCTTTTTTTACTGGAATTTCAAGAACAGTACCTGTAACAGTTGCGCGAATGTTGGTGTTGGCTATGCTGGAACCTCCTGCTGAACCGAGTTTGATAATTTGCAAATCACTTTTTGCATTTTCCAAATCCTGTACCGATTGATTGTATTTTAGTTCAATGTTATTGTACTCTTGTTCTGAGATAATTCCTTTTGAATATAAAGTCTTGTTTCTGTCAAATTCGGACTGCATATTGGTTAAGATGTATTCCGAGTTTTTTACACGCCCTTGAGCATTATTTAGGCTTTGTTCGTTAGGTACAACCTTAATAATGGCTAATAAATCTCCAGCTTTTACTTGCTCTCCTTCTTTCACTAATATTTTTTCAATAATACCTGTAATTTGAGGTTTTATTTCTACTTCATCTTCAGGAATTACCTTTCCTGTAGCTACTATTTTATTTTCAATAGTTGCTACTGTAAGGGTGGATGTTTGATAATCCACTAAAGCCTTACTATTGGATTTGATAAAGAAAGCACTTGCGTATACAATGCCAAAAAATAAAACTGCTATTCCGATTTTCTTTTTCATAATATTTAATTTATTGTTATTCTTTTAGTTGTTTATTATTCTTCTCTTAATGCGTCAATAGGTTTTATGCTTACTGCTCTGTGTGCTGGTATTAATCCAATTAATGTCCCTAAAACCACCATTAAAAATAAGGCTCCTAATATATAAGGAATTGGTACGGTTGGATTAGTAAAGGGTACATCAGCCATATTTTTTGTTGCTATATTTATTCCTGAAAGTACTAAAGCACCAAGTATAATTCCAATAATCCCTGCAATAACAGTTAGAAAAACAGATTCTAAAATTATTTGTATTCGTATTTCTTTTGGTGTTGCACCTATTGCTCTTCTTATTCCTATCTCTTTTGTCCTTTCTTTTACTGAAATAAGTAGTATGTTTCCAATTCCAATAATCCCCCCTATGATAGTAGCTAATCCAATTACCATAGAGAGGAAAGTTATTCCTGATGCAAACTGAGTGATTTGTTTGAACATTTTTCCAATATTGAAACCTCCTAACGCTCTTTTGTCTTTAGGGCTAACATGGTGTAATTCTTTTAAAACTTCACGAATATCAGCTTCTACTTTTACAATATCAGCATCAGGATAAGCGGCTACTAATAAAAAGTCAACAAATTTTCCTGTATTGTATAGCCTTTGATAAGTTGTAAAAGGAATGAAGATATCTCCATCATCATCAAAACCACCTCCTGCAATAAATTTATTCACTCCAATTATCCTAAAATGGATTTCATTGATACGAACAAATTGTCCAATAGGATTTACACCTTCTTCAAACAGTTCTTGGCGTGTTCGTTCACCAATCACACAAACTTTTCTTTTATTTTGAATGTCGGATTCATTTATAAACCTTCCTCCTTCAAATATTGTTTTGGTCGCAATGGTAGTATAAATTGGAAAATCTCCATATATATTATAACTTCCTTTTTTTTGTCCTTTTACCAATTGAGCTTTTGACCCTCCAAAAACTCCGCTACTACTTCTTGGTGCAATGTGCTTAATTTCAGGTATTCTGTTTTTTAAGGCTGCTACATCACTTAACTTAAAGTATATCTTTCTTCCTGTTTTAAAGCCATCATAGGGTACAGAAGTTGATTCTCCCCAAATAAACAAACTATTAGAGGAAATGCGTTCAAACCGTCTTTCAAAACCATTATCAACCCCTTTAGCTGCACCTGATAAGATAATGTATAAAAAGATTCCCCAAAGCACCCCAATAACTGTGATAATAGTACGGACCTTATTCTGCCCAATTGAGCTGAAAATTTCTTGCCAAGTATCTTTATCAAATAGTGTTTTCATTTATTCGTCTCTTAGAGCAATAATTGGTTTTATTCTGGCTGCCCTCTTGGCTGGTAAGTAACCTGCCAATGCACCAAATAATATAAGGATTATGGTGGCAGTTATGGCAGTTGATAATTCTATGTAAGGATTGGTGATGTAGTATTCTGCTTCTAGCGTATCACCTATTAAACTTAATGTAGCTATACCAATTATAAGTCCGAAATAACCTGAAAAAGTAGTAATGAAAATAGCTTCTTGTAGTATCATAGCGATAATACTATTTGGGCTTGCACCAATGGCTTTTCGTATTCCTAATTCTTTGGTTCGTTCTTTTACTACAAATACCATAATGTTACTTATTCCAATAATGCCTGCAATTAAAGTTCCAATTCCTATAAAGGATATAATCCATTGCAATACATTAGAAAATTCTTGATTCTCCTTGAGCTTGTCAGCTACATTACGAATGTATATTCCACCTCTATCAATTGGGGAGATGTCTTTTCTTGCTTTAATAAATCGTTTTAGTTTTTGTTCAAATTCAACTGCACCTGCATAGCCAATTTCTGGCTTATAGCTTAAGATGATTTCATCTATCTTATCTGTATTTTTTTGTATTTTTTGTAAGCTTGTGTAGGGAATGTAAACAGTTCTTTCTTCCCTATCTCCTCCATCATCTTGGAAAACACCAACTACCTTCCAAGTATGTCCACTACCATCAATATATTTCCCAATCGGATTTTCATTTTCAAACAAATCCAGTGCAACTAAACGTCCAATAACAGCATGTCTTCTTTGATGAGTGATATCATCTTCATGTAAAAATCGCCCTTGCATCATAATTGTCATCTCGTTAAATTTATGTGAAGGGCTTACGGCTCTGATAGAATAATTATTGCTTTTGTGTTTGTATTTTATATTTGCATAATCATAAATTCTAGGGCTTATGCTTTCTATGTATTTGTCAAAATTATCGATAATTGCATTTAGGTCGGCATTGTCAAACTCTATTCTTCTGCCAGCTTCATATCCATTATATGGCTCAGTGGTTCTGCTAGATGAAATGAACATACTATTGGTATTGTCATCATTAAAGAATTTCTGAAAAGTATTACTTAATCCATTTCCAAAACCGAATAGAATAACAAAAATAAAAATTCCTAAAGCAACTGTAAAGCCAGATAAGAATGTTCTTAGCTTATTTTTACGAATCGTATCAAAAATCTCTATCCAACTGTCTTTGTTAAACATGAGTTATAAAGCCTTTTTTTGGTTTACTAAAGTATCTTCTACAATCACCCCATCTTTAAGTCGTATGATTCGTTTGCACATTAATGCAATTTCTTCTTCATGAGTTACGACAAGTATTGTTTTTCCTTCTTCATTTATTTGTTGTATCAAAGCCATAACTTCTATAGAAGTTGTTGAATCCAGAGCTCCAGTTGGCTCATCAGCTAATAAGACTTTAGGTTGACTTACTAAGGCTCTTGCTATGGCAACTCTTTGTTTTTGCCCTCCTGAAAGTTCACTAGGCAAATGAGTTGCCCATTTCTTTAATCCTACCTTTTCTAAGTAGTTAAGTGCTTTTTCTTGTCTTTCTTCTCTTTTTTTACCTTGATAATATAAAGGTAAAGTTACATTTTCCAAAGCGGTTTTGTAATTGATAAGATTAAAAGATTGAAATATAAATCCTAGAAACTGATTTCGGTATGTGGCTGCTTTTGTTTCATCTAAGTTTTCAATTGGTACATTATCAAGCTTATAAGTCCCCTCATTTGCTACATCCAGCATACCAATAATGTTTAGTAGGGTTGATTTTCCTGAACCTGAAGAACCCATAATGGCTACCAATTCTCCTTCAGCTACTTTAAAATTAATTCCCTTTAATACATTCAGGGAATTCTTACCCATCTTGTAGGATTTGTGAAGGTTATTAATGTTGATCATATATAATTGCTTTGTTGAGTGTAGAAGTAATAAAATATAGCACTATGCAAAACAAAGTGCCTGAAAGTATATTTAATAGCCTAATTAATAAAATTTTACTAAAATAACTTTATAAACGAAATTTCATAAGGTATATTGTCAAAGGTTCTTATTTTCTTTCCACCCAATCACCATGTTCTTTTATAAGGTTAATTAAGGCTGTAACTGCTTTGTCTTCAGGTATATTTTTCTCCACAACTGTTTGTTCTTTGTAAAGTGTAATTTTTCCTTTTCCAGTTCCTACATAGCCATAATCGGCATCTGCCATTTCACCTGGTCCGTTTACAATACAACCCATAATTCCAATTTTTACGCCTTTTAAATGGTCAGTTTCTCTTCTAATTTTTGCAGTTGTTTCTTGTAAATCAAACAAGGTTCTGCCACAACTTGGGCAAGAAATATATTCCGTTTTAGATATTCTAGTTCTACTCGCTTGCAGTATTCCGAATGCTAATGAATTTACCGATTGATTAGAACCACAATTTTCTGCCGCAACAAATATTCCATCTCCTAAGCCATCTAATAATAACGCTCCAAAATCAGCACTAGCAGAAAGCTGTAATTGTTCTACTGATAAATCACCATAAGCTCTACCAATTACTACAGGAGTTTTAATTCCGTTATTCATCAATTCAGTAAAAAGTTTCCTTTGCTCGGCAACCCCATTTTCATTATAAGTATCTATCATTAAAACAGCTGTTGTATCTGTTTTTAGTTTTGCAAAAAGCTCCTCACTCAAATCAGAAAAACACACATAAACAATATTTAATTTTTTTGAAATTTCTGTTTCATCTAAATAATCATTTATTGTTAAAAAGGGATATCCTTTTTTATGTTCTAACCATTTTTTGTAATTGTAAATAATCCCTAAAGTTCCCGGCACTTCAAAATCTACATCATGATTACCAACAAAAACATAATCGGCAGCCATATCAGTAAGGTTCCATTTATCCAAAGGAACAGAATAGTTAGAGCCAATTCCAAAAAAGGATGCAGGTGTGATTTTCTTTTTCAAACAAAAATCAGCCATTACAATCGGAACATTTTTCCCTCCAATATTTAACACCTCATTTGTTTCTCTTCTTTTGTAGTCAAAAGAATGTAAAGGATTTTTCGTGATTTCCTCTATCTTTTCATGAGCTTCAATACCAGTGAAATGATTCAATAATTCTTGTGCAACTGGCATTTCAAATTCAGGTGCTTCTGTTAAGGAAACTCTGATAGTATCGCCTATTCCATCTGCTAAAAGTGTACCTATTCCTACTGCTGATTTTATTCTTCCATCCTCTCCTTCTCCTGCTTCAGTAACACCTAGGTGAAGTGGGTAGTCCATTCCTTCTGCTATCATTTCTGAAACTAATAACCGGTATGCTTGTACCATTACTCTAGTATTGGATGCTTTCATGGAAAGAATTATTTCATGATAATCGTTATCACGGCAAATGCGTAAAAACTCCATTGCTGATTCCACCATTCCTTTTGGAGTGTCACCATAACGACTCAAAATCCTATCAGATAAGGACCCATGATTTGTGCCTATTCGCATGGCTGTACCGTGCTCTTTACAAATCTTAACAAGGGGAGTAAATTTTTCTCTTATTCTGATAAGCTCATCCGTATAACTTTCATCTGTATATTCAATTTCCTCAAACTTCTTTTTATCAGCATAGTTTCCAGGGTTTACTCTAACTTTCTCTACAATTTTGGCGGCTATTTCAGCTGCATTTGGTGTGTAGTGAATATCGGCAACAATAGGAGTGTTGTAACCTCTTTTTGCCAATTCATTTTTTATGTTTTGTAGGTTAAGTGCCTCCTTTTTACTGGGTGCAGTAATACGCACGAGTTCACAACCCGCTTCTATCATTCTTATGGATTCCTCTACAGTAGCTTGGGTATCCATTGTATCAGTAGTGGTCATGGATTGTACTCGGATGGGGTTGTCCCCTCCAAAACCTAAATTACCTACTTTTACTTCACGCGTTTTATAGCGAGAATACTGTGTTAATGAATTACAATATTTCATTTATATTTTTACTACTTTTTTCGTTATTTCTTCTTTAGAATTAGATATTTTGATGAAATATATCCCATTTTTGAATGGTTCTAAATTTAAAATTTCAGAGATAAAACCTGAATTGGAAACTTTTTTAGCAACAATTGTTTTTCCAAGATTATCTTGTAGAATAATATTTGTCTCTCCTTCTGATAAGCCTTCAATAGTTATACTGCTTTTTGTAGGGTTAGGGAAAATATCCCAATTGTTTACCTCCTCAGTCGATATTGTTGTTTGAGAATATCCTACAGTAAATTGATGTATAATATTGGTTCCAAAGTCAGGGTTAAATGTTTTTAACCAACTGGCTCCAATTTCACGAAAACGAACCATGCCTCCACCATCATTATTTGCCCAAAAATCTAAACCATCTTCATCAGTATCAGACATTATGAATGTGTAGCAGCCAGGAACAAAAGTTATAGTATCACGATATTGAGTATTTCCTAGAAGGGTTCCGCTTGTGTGTTCAATACTTCCATTGTCATTATAAAAATCCCAAGTAGTTTCAGATTCTTGTGTGAAGGTATTAATAACACCCCCATTTGTGCCGACCCAAAGCGCAAAAGTTTCAGGGTAATCTGGTACATATTCAAATTCGCCTTGCATTGTGTTGTTTTCAGTATAGTCATCTGTCTGACCATTAGGGTTTTTTAGTATTACTTCAAAAGTATTTTCACTACCTGACCAATTTGTAAGGTTTGGAAGCTCTACTTCTTCTGTTTCTAGGAAAGCTAGATTACCATTCCAAGTATAAGTGTGTGTTGTTCCGCCAACTACTTGGTAATCAATATCTAAAGATGTTAAAGCAGAACTACCATAATTTCTAATCTTTATTAATGGCTTCCCGCAAATAGGATTCTTACGGCTATGTTCATCTTTTAAAGATGGTCTGATAATGTCAATAATTTCTGCTGAATTACTAAAATTAGTACCTTCATATTGGAATAATTGACATTGAATTGTATATACAGGCGTTTGACCTAAGCCACCATTATAACAGATTCCCCCTTGTTGTATAGGACATGATGTTCCTGGATGAGGACTCCAGCTAAAACTATCAAAATCGATATTTATTTCAATAGAATCTCCAGCATTAATATATGGTGTGATTTCATGGTTAAAAGCCTGAGCTTTTTTTCCTGGACACCAATTTGCTCTATCGTAAATCCAAGTTCCTCCTTGAGGGTAAATAGGATTTTCACCACAATTATCATCCCAATTATATTGTGTGTGGGATTGTATTCCATCAAGCTTTAAGTGATAATTAATAGGATTAAACTCAGCAGCATTTATATTATTGTCAAAACTATGACCAGTTGATACCATTTTTATCATAGCTTGTGTGCTATTTCCTTCAATAAATTTTGTTTGAGGAGTTAATTTAGTGGCTTCAAAATCAATGGAAGAAGAATAGTTGTATCCTCCAGAATAGATGTTTTCCATTTTCACAACATCTCTAGCAGGAGTCCCCTCAATAAATTCAAAATCGAGTGTAGCACTAAATCCTGATGACCAACCACTGTAATGACATCTTATTTCTACAGAATCTCTAAGGATTTGTATGAAATCAGTAACATCAAATACATGAGTAAATTCCCAGTTGTTAGCCAAACCATTTCCATAAGGAGTGATTACACGAGCCAATTCATAGTTTTCAATAACATCATAAACTTGATACCAAGAATGGTAAGTAAGATACATTGATGTGTTAGAAGCTACAAAGTTAGAGTCAATAATATTTCCTAAACTATCAAATTCCATGTTATAGAAATTTGCCATCCAACCATTTATAGTGTCAGTAGGAGTTGTTGGATTATTAGCATCATTAAATTCTATTATTTCATAATTTATGTATAGTGCGGAATCTAAATCATTTGTTGTGGTGTCCCAAAAATGAAAATAAGTTGAGTCACTGCTGTAATGAATTGAATCAGTTGCTGAGCCATTCACAGTAAATAAAGGCGCTGTTAGTAGTGATGAATCAATTTCACCTGTTCTGTGGCGAACAAAAATTTGTGAAGTATAGTCCCAGTTAGAACATCCTCCGGCTGCACCCATGGTATAGTGTAGATATACTTTTCGGTAATCTTTAGTAGCATCAGGCAGGACACCCCATTCATCATAGTTTCCATACGAAGTCATGTCGGTATGATCATGTATTCGAACTGTAGTTGTGTCGCTAGCAAAAAGAGTTAGACTAAAAAGAAGAGCAGAAAGAATAAGTATTTTTTTTTTCATAAGTTGAATTTTAAAGCTACAAATTTAGTTTATTTTTCAATTTCGGTTACTCCACCAGAGACAATTAATTTCATTATTTCAGATGATGATTTATCTATAGGGGTTATATATGATTTTTCAACCACAAAAAGTTGTCCTGAAAAAGCATAAGAATGGGGTAAATACACTAAAATTTTACCTCCTTTTATTCCTAAAGAACTTAAGTCTTCATTTGTGATAAAACCGATACGTTCAATAGTTGAATTTTCGTAAAGTTTGATAAGTACTGCTTGATCAAAGCCTTTCCTTTTTCCAACAAAAGTGCGCATTAAATCTTTCATTGATGTATAAATAGTTTGTAATAATGGTGCTTTTTTTAATAAGCCTTGAAAGAAAGAATTGATAGGGCTAGCAATAATTGCCGAACCTGCAAAACCAATAAAGGTAATTAATGCAATAATTGCAATAAGCCCAAGCCCTGGGAATTGAAAAGGTAAAATTCCATCAATTTTTATGAATGTCCAATACACCACATAAAGAGTTACTGATATGGGAACAATGTATAGTAATCCTTGTAAAAAATAATTAATAAATTTTTTCATACTTTTAAACTTTAGTTTTCGTTAGAAGTCATAAAAGTACTAATCTTTAAAATATATAGCCATGAAAAAAATAGTTTTTAGTTTCCTGCTTCTTTTTGCAGCTTCTTTATTTATTACTCAAAATATTTCTGCACAAGTAGTAGTAAAGTCAAAACGCAACAAAACAACCAAGAAGGTAACTGTTAAAAAACCAAATCGCCATAGAGGGGTTACTGTTAAAACAAGGCCTACTCATCATAACCCTCATAGAGTTGTGGTGGTAAAACCTAACCGACCAAGAGTAATTGTAAAGCGCCCTAATCGAATCAGAAAAAATTATATTTGGGTAGATGGGCACTGGAAATGGAGCGATTTTTATGGTGATTATATCTGGGTGCAAGGGAAGTGGATGCGTCAAAAAAGAGGTTATCATTGGGTCCCAGGTTTTTGGGAGATTAGTCTGGACGGATTTATTTGGATAGATGGCTATTGGTCACGCTAGTATTTTATCATCTTTTCCTGTTGAAAAGTATTATTAGTCAGCCTCTTTCTTCCTTTCTTCCTTTGTAATTTTGAGAAGATTAAAATTTTTAAAAATGCAAAAATCTATTCTATACATTGGCGTACTCCTTTTGGGGCTAAGTGCTTGTGTAACTCCAAAAATTCATAACGCTTTAATTGCTGATCAAGAAAGTACAAAATTAGCATTAACTTCATCTGAAAAAAAGGCACTTGCCTTGGCTAGTAATTTGGAAGAAAAGGAAGGGACTATAGTTTCTTTGCAAACCCAAATTTCTGAGTTGAGAAATGATTCTGTTCAGAATGGAAAATCCTTAGTTATTTTACAAAATAAATATGATGAATTGAGTGATGCTTATGATTTGCTGACTTCCAAGAATAGCCGATACATGGCCGATAAAGCTAAAGAAACCAAAAAACTTTTGGAACAATTGGAAGAAGCTCAAACTGAACTTTTTGCAAAAGAAGATGAGCTAAATAAGCTTTCCAATTCCTTAGACGCAAAAGAGCAAGAGTTGAAAATAGCGCAAGAAGAATTAGAAGCAAGGTCAGTAAGAGTTACGGAATTGGAAACAATTATCAATAAGAAAGATTCTATGGTAACAGCCTTAAAGCAATCCATTTCCAAAGCACTTAGAGGCTTGGAAGGAGAAGGGCTAACCATTGAGCAAAGAAACAGGAAAGTGTATATTTCACTAGAGGAAGATTTGTTGTTTGCATCAGGAAAATATACGGTAAATAGCGGAGGTGTTGCTGCACTTAATAAATTGGCAACTGCTTTGGTGCCTCAAAAAGATTTAGAAATTTTGGTGGAAGGTCATACGGACAGTATCCCTTTGAGTGGAAGAGGTTTGGTGAAAGACAACTGGGATTTGAGTGTTATGCGTGCAACTAATGTTGTAAAGGTTCTGACGAAAAACCCAAGTTTAAATCCTTTACAATTAACTGCAGCTGGTAGGGCTGAATTTGTGCCTATTGCAAGTAATAAAACCAAGGAGGGAAGAGGTGCTAATAGAAGGATTGAAATGATTCTTTCTCCTAATTTGGACGATTTATATAACCTATTAGAAGAATAAGATGAAACATTTACCTTTAATTATATTATGTATTATTGCTTTTTTCTTTTTGAAGAAAAGATTTTTTGACAATACGGATTATAAATCCATGCTTGCTAATGGTGGAATTATTATTGATGTGAGGTCAAGTGGAGAGTTTTTTGGAGGGCATATTGAAAACTCATTAAATATTCCATTAGGTGATTTGCCTGATAAATTAGATTATCTAAAAGATAAAAACCAACCAATTATTACTTGTTGTGCTTCAGGAATGAGAAGTGCAGGAGCAGCAAAATTACTTTCAGCTAAAGGCTATACTAATGTAGTGAATGGTGGAGGTTGGTTCAGCTTAGAAAGTAAGCTCAAATAAAACTGAGGTGTCAGTTTTTAAATTCAAACAGTTTTCCATAATACAAGAAAAATCAGCCATGAAAGTGGGGACTGATGGCGTATTGCTTGGGAGTTGGGTAACTTGCAAACACGCAAATACTATTTTAGATATTGGCTGTGGCACAGGATTGATAGCCTTGATGCTTGCGCAAAGAAACTCAAAAAGCAGCATTAGTGGAATTGAAATTGATGCAATAGCTAGTCAAGAAGCACAGTTGAATGTTAGTAATTCTGATTGGCAAGAAAGGATTAAGATTGAGCATACATCTTTGCAAGATTTTAAACCTCAAACTCAATTTGATTTAATCGTTAGCAATCCTCCTTTTTTTCATGAAAATAAAGCGCAAGATAGAAGGGCGACTGCACGGCACACCAACTATCTTTCCTTTGAAGAATTAATAGAAAATGCTGCAAATCTACTTTCAGAAAAAGGAATGTTTGGGGTAATCATTCCTAAAGATTCTGAAGCGCAATTTTGTGGAATTGCTAAAACTCACAACTTATATTGCAATAGAGTGTGTAATGTAAAAGGGAATGAGACAGTATCTGTAAAACGAGTAATGTTAGAATTTTCATTCAATAAAGCTGAAACGACAATAGAACACTTAACGATTGAAACTGCAAGACATCAATACACGGATGAGTACATACAATTGTGTAAGGATTTTTATTTGAGGATATAATTTCAGTATATACCTTTAAAAATATTTGTATAGTTAAAGTAATACCTTTATTATTGCATATTAATTTAAAGATTTAACTTTATGAAAAATTCAGAAACTCAATTATTATTGAATCAAACCCAAGAGAAAATAAATTCTTTTTCTGTATTAAAATCTGTAGAAAAACCAGATAAAGGATGGGTGAGTACTATTCGTGTTTCTATTAAAATGTCCTTAAGGCAATTAGGGGAAAGGTTGCATATTTCTCCACAAGGCGTTAAGGATTTAGAAAAAAGAGAAGAATCAGGGTCAATCACAATTAACTCCTTAAAAGAGGTAGGTCGTGCTTTAGATATGGATTTGGTATATGGGTTTATTTCTAGGCACAATAGTTTGGAAGCTATGATTGAAGAAAGAGCAAAGGAAATTGCTGAGGAGCTTATTTTAAAAACAAGTCCAGATGGGGCTGATAAAGAAATAAAAAAAGCAATTGAGCAAAAAACTTATGAAATAGCTTCTAAAATGCCATCTTATTTATGGGATTAGTTGTGAGGAAGGGATTTTTCGATTGTTACAATCTCAAGAATTTCATTCCGAACCTAGTTCTTACCAAATCAAACTGCCTTAAAACAAAAAATACCCAAATGGGTATTTTCTTATTTTATGCGGTGAGGAAGGGACCGCAATTTAGAATATCTTCACTTTTCAACAAGTTTAAAAATATCACCCTTTTTATGATAGGGTTAATATTCAAGTTGTTTAATATTGATAAATATTGATTAAACTGAATTAACCAAAATCTGTCCTACAGATTGTCCTACCATCATATTATGAAAGTAAATTTTAGAATTGAAAAGAAACATCCAAAAGACACATCAAGTAATATTAGGCTTGACTTTACCTACAATGGAAAAAGGTTTAGAAAATTTATTGGCATAAAAGTTTTAAATCATCATTGGAATATCAATAAGCAAAGACTAAAAGCAAGTTGTGGGGATGCTCTAGTAGTAAATAAAAGATTAGAGATATTATCAAAAAAAGTAATAGACATATATTATGATTTGTTAAATAATAATCAACCTAT